>Ga0255052_10001721_pt1 | contig 16278 bp, 10 predicted proteins | sample JV7_2_21_MG_FD_188632 | JGI IMG/M metagenome (GOLD analysis project Ga0255052, IMG submission 188632) | Seawater microbial communities from Jervis Inlet, British Columbia, Canada - JV7_2_21 | ecosystem: Environmental > Aquatic > Marine > Inlet | place: Canada: British Columbia | collected...
TCACGTTGAGGATGAGCAAATGGATTGGTACACCCGATGAATCTGTGGAAACAACGTGCACGCTGTGTGGAGTTGGATGCCAAATGCAGCTCGACCTCAAATGGGAACGGGTGATGGGTGCTAAGCCAGGTAGGATTGAAAGTGCTCCAAACTATGGTCATATGTGCGTTCTCGGGAGATTCTGTATACCATCTATGGTCAATGCTCCAGACCGACTCAAAACTCCACATGTCAAGCAAGATGGTGTGGATGTACCAGTTTCTTGGGATGATGCACTTACAGAAGTTACGAGAATTTTAACTGAAGCAGATCCAGAGAAAGTTGGATTCCTTGGAAGCCCACAAATGAGCTCGGAGTCTGCGTACTTATTCCATAAACTTGCAAGAGCTAGTATTAAGAGTCCAAACGTGGATTTCCAAGGCTCAGATTTCGCTGCCCTCATTCACAAAGAACTAGCTAGAGACCAAGACTTCGCAAGGATAAAAACTCTCGATAGTTTGGAGAATGTTGATTGGATCATATCGGTTGGTGGGGACTTTGTAAAGACTTACCAAGTTGTAGCTAAAGCAGTCTACAAAGTTGTGAAAGAAGGAACACCGCTCATTGTTTTTGGTGAGTCTGGTGTAAATCAACAACGATGGGCTTCAGAGTACATTCCAGCCTCACCGAAGAAGATACCATCAATACTTGCTAAGCTATCTGAGCATGACGTAAAGATTCCTGGTGTCAGTTCAGCACAATCTCAGCGACTTGTCGATATAACCAAGAACGGGAAGGGAGCAATCTTGGTGGGACCAAGAATACTCGAGTTCCAAGAACCAGGTCATACTCTTCGTGCACTTGTCAGACTTGCTGGAGAAGAGGGCGTGCAATTCCCATTATTCCCATTAGGAAACGAAGCTGGGGTAATAAAGGCGGGATTACGACCCGAGATGCTACCCGGACCTTCTTCGATCACGGTGAAGGAATCAAAATCTAAGGTCAAGAAAACATGGGGTGACGGAAATCTTTCTGATGGTCTAAATTTGGAGGAGATGCGTGGGAAGGCGCGGAAGCGCGAGCTAGACGTACTCTATGTTGCAGATGGTTCCATTTCAATTAAGGGATTTGAGAAAGTACCAACCATTATCTATCAGTCCCCCTTCCCATCAGATTGGATTGACCTGGCATCAGTAATCCTCCCCACTACTACATTTGTTGAGGAAAATGGAACATTCGTCAATCTTGAGATGAAGCCGCTCAAGATGAAAGCGACTGTCAAACCTCCAGGCAATGCCAAAGAGGATTGGCAGATTATTGCAGAAATTGGTAAGAAGATTAAGGCAAGCAATTTTGATTACAAAGAAGTCGACGAAGTTTGGGATGAATTAGCACACTTTACTCGAAACATCGAAACAGGGGGACAATCGAGAAGAACATCTTGGAAACCAGTATCAAAGGATAAGAACGATTGGTACCCAATGTACCGAGGTGCGATTCTTCCAGAACGGATTCAAGATCTAGCTACGTTCATAGAAGCACTACCAGATCGTGATAAACCTCAATCTGATGAGTCTCTGGATGAACTTGTCAAACGATTAGAGAAAGAACATGCAAAGGAGGCTTCTAAATGACTGGCAAGATTCTAGTGAACGAAGAAGTCGTTCCTAACACACACCGACTTGTCTTAGAGGCACCAGCTATTGCAAAGCGTGCCCAGCCAGGCCAATTCATTATGATCATACCTGATGAGGTTGGTGAACGAGTACCTTTCACACTATCCGATTGGGATGCTGAAGCTGGAACGATAACGGTGTTCTATCTCGAAGCTGGTGTTTCAACTATGAAACTCGGGAGAATGGAAGTAGGTGAAACGGTTCACACGGTTGTAGGCCCACTTGGTAGACCAACAATAATAGAGAAGTGGGGTACAGTTCTTCTAGGCGGAGGTTGTTATGGTCTTGGTGCAATCTATCCTCTTGCAAAGGCATTCAAAGAAGCGGGTAATCGAGTTGTGGGTCTATTGGAGGCTCGAACCTCATATATAGTGTATAACGAGGACATACTGAGAGAGGTTGTGGATGATCTCTATGTCGTGACTGGTGATGGGTCAGCAGGTATCAAAGGGCACGTTAAAGAAGCACTTCCACAAATACTTGAAAAAGAAGGCAAGATTGACCATGCCCACTTTGTTGGCTGTACGTACATGATGATGGTTTCCAGCAAAGGTACTGAACCCCACAAGATACCAACAATTGCAAGTCTGAACACTCTGATGGTTGATGGAACAGGTATGTGTGGAGTTTGTCGTGTTGAGGTAGCTGGAGAAACAAGATTCGCTTGCGTAGACGGCCCTGATTTTGATGGACACAATGTCAACTGGGATCTTGTCTTTGCAAGAAAGAGAGCATATGTTGCAGAAGAAAACCTCGCATTTCAGTTTCATAAATGTAAACAGGCCGGTGCAATCTTGAAAGAAGATAAAGCACAGAAGGAGGTTGCCTAGATGACTGACAAAATAACAGCAAAGGAACGAATGGCAATTCCTCGAGCAAAGATGCCGGAACAGAATCCTCAGACTCGGGCCGCAAACTTCGAAGAAGTTCCGTTGGGACTTTCTGCAAAGATGGCAATAAGAGAATCAATCAGATGTATTAGCTGCAGGAATAGACCTTGTGTCGGTGGTTGTCCTGTTGGGGTTCAGATTCCAGAGTTCCTCGATTTGGTTGCTGAAGGTAAGTTTGTTGAAGCTGCTCGGATGATAAAGGAAACAAATGTACTACCTGCGGTCACTGGCCGGGTGTGCCCTCAAGAAAGTCAGTGCGAGGGAGCCTGCACATTATTCAAAAGATTTGGTGGCGTTTCCATCGGCGCTCTCGAACGGTTTGTTGCTGACTATGAGAGGACTAACAATCTGGTGAAAATACCAAAGAAACCAAAATCCACAGGCAAGAAGGTTGCTGTGATTGGATCAGGGCCATCTGGACTAACAGTTGCAGGAGACCTAATTCTAGAGGGCCATGCAGTCACAGTCTATGAAGCACTCCATGAAGCAGGAGGTGTTCTCGTGTATGGAATACCCGAATTCAGACTCCCAAAGGAGATAGTCAGCGCAGAAGTCGATTATCTGGAAAAACAGGGAGTCACCTTCAAGATGAACATAGTTGCTGGTTTGACTGTGCCGATGGATGAACTACTTGAAGAGTACGATGCAGTTTACATAGGAGTAGGTGCGGGTCTTCCATCATTCATGAGAATTGAGGGTGAAGAACTCAATGGGGTCTTTTCAGCAAATGAATACCTGACTAGATCAAACCTGATGAAGGGATACCTATTCCCAGAGTACGACTCTCCTCTACCGCCAGGGAAACATACCTGTGTAGTTGGAGGTGGCAATGTTGCTATGGATTCAGCTCGGACTGCTAGAAGGCTTGGTGCAGAAGTCACAATTGTATATAGAAGGGCAAGAGAGCAGCTACCAGCAAGAGGCGAAGAAGTGCACCATGCAGAGGAAGAAGGTATTGATTTTCAGTTGTTAACCAATCCAGTGAGAATATTTGGAGAAGATGGAAAAGTCACAGGAATGGAATGCATCCGAATGGAGCTTGGTGAACCTGATGACAGTGGACGAAGGAGACCAATACCTATTGAGGGATCCATTTTCGAGTTTGAGTGTGATCAAGTAATCATATCAATCGGTGCTGGCGCAAATCCTCTATTGATTAACACAATGCCAAATCTCGAACTAAATCGATGGGGCTACATCGAGGTGGACAAGAACAACCGCACCAGTGTGGATAGGGTCTGGGCAGGTGGAGACATAGTCACAGGAGCAGCCACCGTCATTGAAGCCATGGGTGCTGGAAGAATCGCAGCAAGGTCAATCCAAGCCCACCTGACAGGTCAACCACAACCCGGAACGGAAAATGATCAGGAAGAATCCGAATAGTCAGCCTATCCCCCAAACACTTCTCGAACCTCTCGAATGACCAGACCGGGAAGATCCTTTGTAGATTTAATTGGAAAGACATTGGCTCCTGCCTCCTCTAGAGCTCGTTGAATCTTGCTCTTACGTTTTCCACCACCGCTAATATGGAAAATGAACGGTTTGTGGCCTTTGGTGGACAGTGCGCGAATAGTATCAATAAATTTGTCCCAGTTTGCAATCTCTGCATCAGTTATCATCACAACCATGACTTGTGATTCCGCGGCTTCACAAGTTTTGACAATCTTTTTGATAGGAGCTACAGTGCCCCCTCCCTGATATGCTAGAAGCACGCGCTCAGCTCCCTCTCTTGTAGACGACCATTTACTTGATCTACTCCCGTCAGAGAAATTGATTGCTGCAATCCTTGAGCCCTTTCGCAGTGCAACCTCTATTGCGGCAAATGCGGATATGAGAGCGGTATGATATGAACCGGAAACAGACTTTGAGCGCATTCCCCAAGTCATCGAACCACTCGAATCGATGACTATGAGCATATCTGGAAGTGACTTAGAAAACGAGGTTCCTTGAGAATCAACCTTGAGCCATTTGCGTGTTGACTTGTTGGGAATCAGAATTGGGAACGCTTGCAATGATTGAACAATATCAAGTTCTTCAATAGGATCGCCTAACCTCCAAACCTGAGGTGCGAGAGGAGCTGACCCAGAGAATTTCCGTTCAACTACCTCAATTCGTAGCCTTCCATGTGCTTTTGCACGATACCAAAACCGAATCCATTCTTTTCTCGGAGACCCAACACCAGCAGTGAGGTATACACCTTCCAAATCCTCTAGATTCCCTTGACGCTGATCAACTTCTACAGCAAGTCGTTCCAGCTCTGCTTCACTATCCTGTATAGAGTCGCTGTCAAGACATTTTCGAGCAAGATCTCCATTCCGTATTTCAATTGGATTACCCATTACACCATCAACATCGTATGGAACAAGAACTACATTTGTATCACTGTCACTATCAGCCCCTTCTCCCGATGCTTGACCGGAACCTGCAGAATCTCCCATTCCAGGGAGTTGGTCATTATCATCCTCTGGTAGCCATTCTGTAATTATCTTGGCGATATTCTCACAAGCCTTGGGCCACTTAGACTCATAATCAATTGCTTTCCGGGCAACATTAGCTATTTCTTTTGCAGCTTCGAAAGTCCGCTCGTTAATAGAAACCGTGGAAGGAATTGGAAAACCCCACATCGCACGGTAGCTTGCTATAATCAATGTCCAGAGAGGACTATGATCTTGGACTCGTATTGCAGAATCATGGATTGAAGCGTTGATTCTATCATGAGTTAAAGTAAGATATCGCTTCAGGAGTTTTGAATCAACCACGAGGTCTGCAAACAAGTTACACACAAACATAGCAGTTGCATCATTGACCTTTTTTCTAGCCCCCGCAAACATTAGCCCATTTGTTACACCGTCATATGGACAAAGTAGATAGTGCTGAATCTCATGGTGGCAAACAGACCGCAGATAGGGCTCAGCCTCGTTCGCATCCATATACAGAGGTACACCAGCTGTGTTCAGATGTACAGTCCAAGTATCTGAATCAATATAGAAGAAACTAGAGGCGTCCTTAACACTCTCAACTTCTGGTTCTGGTAATGGTGGATGATAGAAATCTATGAGTGCCTGACCCCATGCTCTTCGGGCAACTTCTATGAGTCCAGATCCATGAGAAGCACCAGCAGTAGTACGTGACATCGGGATTACACTCCGATTTGCGTTTCTATCGCCTTTTTCAGATTCAGAGCTGCAGTTCCTCCTGATATCTCAAGGAATACTGCCGAATCTGGTTTATCACCTGTCACGTAGATAACTACCGTGAGCCCATCGGTTCTCACAATCTTCCTCTTAGGAGGGTTTAGGGTCTCCTTCAAAACACCGGTCAGTTTAGGAAACTGAAGACTGATTGTAGTCCAGAGATCTTGCCATTGTTCGAATGTGAGGGCAAATTGTGTAAGAGTGAGTCGGTGGAGTGCCTCTGATACTTGTTTCAATAGCATGCTCCGATTTGGAAAATCAGTTCCCTTCAGTAAATCATCATGAATTTGAGTCAACTCTTCGACGTTCTGATTCCTGATTCCTTTCTCAATGTTCTTGACCATCTTCTGATATCCAGATTTCTTTAGCCCCTTGGCCAATTCAATGTGGTCAAGACGAACAAGCAAATCACTCTTTGCCATCTCCTTGAGTTCAGTCATCGCGTCCTTAGATTCTTTGCCTTGTTTCATTGAATCCATTATCTCAATGGCAGGGGTTCTCTGAACAAATCGTGATGCGGCTAACTCGACAAGATGTTTCGTGTACTCAAAAACAGCTCCATAGTATGGGGACCTGTCAAGCTCATCTCTGACATACTGGGTTCTGTGCCAGAATACAAGTGGAGCAAGTGACTTGACAATCTCGACGCTTACCTCTGCAGCTCCAACTAACCATGCTGCAGCCTTTGAGTACCTGTTGAGATCCTTCGCTGCACGGACACTCAACGGGATAATGACTTTGTTGCACACACTCTTTGCGGTATTGAAATGGCATCCATCACAAAGACCGGTCTCAACTGTGAGTCCAGTGGATTGGCTCTTGTCTGCCCGGATGCAAGCTCCAAACTCTCTCACAACTGAACGCATAAACTCTGATGCCTCAGGTGAAATTGAAACCTTATCTGCTAGATTCCAAATTGTGAGTAGATTCTCTTCAGTTAGAATAGCTGGAACCTGCCAAAGCTCATCGTACCCGAATAACCTGTCATCCCGTGATGCAAGAATCAGCTCTAGGTCATTCACGGTGGGCATTGTGATGGGTACAGCTATTCCAAACCTGTCGAGAAAGGGAGGACCAATCTCGAACGTACCAGCGTCTGCCGGATTCATTGTCGCATATAGACAGAATTCCTCACACCTTTTCACTTCGTCATAGTACTTCATTTCTCCTTCCGCAAGAAGAGAGAGAAGAATATTCTGGGTATGGGGTGTGAGCCTATTCACTTCATCAATGATCTTCCAAAAATCAGTGACGAACCTACGCCACACAACTACCTCGACTCCATCTTTCATCAACGGGCCAGGTTTGAGTGTGGCAACCATTTTCTCATCTGATAATTGGGAGTGGCCGTGTATTATTCCGTCCCCAACCTCATCCAAGGTCTTTCCAGTCATCATACGACCCAAGATCTTTGCGAGCGTCGTTTTACCGCCTCCATGGCCACCCACAAGGAGCATAGCGGAACGTGGGACCAGCGCATTCAGCACACACGTACCGACGATCAGGGGTAACTTGGTAATCTTAACTGGATTCTTCTTTGTGCTCGAGGAACTGAACTTGATTTCTAGGTCAGATGAATGCACAAAGAGACCTCGACTCTCAACGGTTGCAACGACACTCAATACTAACTCTCGAAGATTGTCACTCTGGATACTCATCGGAAACACCTACCACGAGATGGAGTCTGTCTTAACCGTTATGAACCTAGCACTGGACGGCGCGGAAGTGATTTTAAATCTGGAAAATCCTGAATCCACAATGTACAAATAGTGAAAAGAATGCATTCTGATAATCTGCTAATAATGATGAGTTGCTAGTTGGACTGATTCGAGGGGGTTCTAATTTTGGAGTTTATCGTTCTTGGCCTTTTATTAATCGGAGTCGGAATCGGTATCCTAGCATCAATGGTTGGAATAAGTGGAGGTGCATTCAAGACTCCATTACTGATTATAGTATTTGGACTAGTTGGTGAGCTCGCCGCAGCATCTTCTTTGTTATCAGCCTTATTTGTATCAGTTGCAAGTACAATAGGCTATTACAGAAAGGACTCACAGCTGATTGGTTACAAAATCGGTCTTCTGTTTATTATCACAACAATCCCGGGAGCGTACTTTGGGGTCTTACTTCGGACGATTGTTGGTAATAGGGAGATGCTTAATTTCATCTTTGGCATTGTACTCTTCCCGATTGCCCTGAAATTGTTTCTAGCAATGCCAAAAAGTCAAAATCATAAGGATGAAGAAAAACGAGCTCCACACTTCAATCAAATGAGTCAGAATAAAGTGATAATCGCGACATTTGCCGCGTTCTTCGCTGGTGTGTTAGCTGGATTTATTGGCCTAGGTGGTGGTACTATCATCGTACCAGTTTTGTGCATCTTACTGGGGTTTCCCATGATCGCCGCCGCTGCAACATCAATGTTCACCATGATCTTTACCTCTTCCGCAGGGACAATCATGAATTATACGTTCCTTGTTCAAACTGAGAGCGCGACTGTGTTCTTGTTCTATGGGCTAGCATTAGGGATAGGTACGCTTATTGGAGGACTCATTGGTTCAAAATATGCTTACTATGTGAACACAGCACATCTCCAGAAGCTCTTTGGATTCCTTCTCATTTTCCCATTAGTCACAATGATGAAATTAGGACACCTATGGCTTGATCCAAATGGTTCAGGCTATATCTTGGCTACGATAGGAAATACAATCATCTGGTTACTGATTAGCATAACAAGTTGGATACTTTCATCCTATCGAAACCAACGAAACAAAAAAGGTGTTAATAAAACAATGAGAGTTTATTGACTCCAATAATATAATGATATGCAGACCTTATCCTCACAATATTGAACGGCGCGAAATCGTACCCACTCCGAAGACGTAATATGGCTTCACACGAACGACCGAAAAACCAGCACATTAGTGGGGTTGAAAGTTGGGCGAAGATAGAGAATTTGTTGAAATGGTAACCCTTACCACTCCGGAACAAGTACCTACTGAGCGAGTAAGTCAGTATACTGTAGTGACTTATGCTGCAGAGTTTCTTCAACTGCTCAGACGCTATGATACCCTAAAGACAAAGATGGATGATAGGGGAATGGAGTTTGGTGGGCGAGTCTTACTCATAGGACCACCAGGAACTGACTTTGGAGCTTTCACTCACTTTCTGGCACGGGAGGTGCCAATCAAGATAATCAGCTACAAGATGGAAGGAGTTCTTGACGAGAACAAAAGGGGACCGGACTCACTAAGAGTAGGGTTTGAGTTCTCAAAAAGGAATTCACCTTCTGCATTGTACATTGAAAAACTCGAAGCAATCGGACCAAGAAACTCGGTGCAGTCTGTTGTGCTTCAAGATGAGATTAAGAACACAAGTTGGAGCGGGGATGAAGTGATTGTTATCGGAACCACAACAAGACCAGGACAAGTGGATAGAGAGCTACTCTCACTATTTGATAGAACCTACATAGTGGAGGGGACCTCCGTCGAAGACAGGATTCGAGTTCTTGAGCAAGTCTTGAAAGGTCGTGAGGATTTTGATGTTTCAGTTGTTGCAGAACTGACAGAAGGTTGGGGTTTCTCAGACATTAATCACCTCGCAACGAGTCTCTATATGACAGATGAAGCAGAGAGTGGAGAGATTACAAGGGAGAGAATCGAGGAACTCATCGAACATAGTGGCGTTGCTGCATTTGGAGATTCAAGATTTCTTGATTCATTGGTACGGAAAACAAGTGGTGCACGACAACCTGAACTCAGCAAGATTAGTGAAGAGTACCCAGATGAGTTTCTGGATCAACTCTACCTAATGGCAGTAGGTGAAAATTATGCAGAAACTCAACGGGTGATAGAGGTCCTCAATGAGGGTCTACCTCTCTCAGCCAAAGACAAGGAGTTTCTGAGCAGACATCCCTTTCTCTTAACTGGTTCAGCAGAAGATCGGTTGACACGTCTTCTTCGAGCAAAGAAAGGTAGCGATAGACTTCATAGAATAATGGGAAGATGAATAGATGGGTGAAACCAGTGTTTACATCACATCGGCAAGGCTAGGAAACTTTCTGTCCTTTTACAAAGGATTAGTTGAGTTTGATAAAGGTCTTACAGTACTTGCAGGTCCAAACGGAGCTGGTAAAACATCCATTTTCCATGCACTGAAGTTTGCTCTTGGTTCTAATCAGAGGGAGAATAGATACAGTAAATGGAGTGATTTCATTCGACATGGTGCAAGCACTGCTGAGGTAGAAATCACAGTCAAGGTAAACGGTCAAAGCAGGAAATTCCTCCGAAAAATAGATCGCGATGGTATTCCTCGAGCGTATATTGATGGAAAGCGTGTGAAAGCAGCTGAACACAAACTCTTGGTTACTGGTTATGGTCTAGACTCTGACAACCCTCTTGTATTCATGCCACAGGAGCGAATTAATGCAATCAGGGATATGGACCCCTTTGAAGTTCGAATGCTTGTTGAAGAAGGCACAGGGCTTGATGTTCTGCTGGACCGGATTGGACTACAGGAATCTGAAGTCACGCAGAGTCGCCAGCAATTGGACTCTGCTCTTGCTGAATCAAAGACTGTGGAACGAGAATTGGAATTACTGCAACATGATATGTCTAGACTTGGGAAAAAGAGGACATTACAGGAACAGGAACGAGTCTTTGAACAGGAACTGAAATGGTCCTCTTTTGACAACCTTTCTTCCAAGATGGAAGTAACTAAGAACGAGATAGAGTCTGTAGAGTCTGGACTTGTAGGTATTATTGAAGAACAATCAACAATTGAGAAACATATTTCTCAGCAAGATGAGGAGAGTGCAACAATAGAAACCAAACTTGCAGGTCTACAGACTGAAATTGGAAGAATTGAAGCGAAGATAGAAGAGGAAGAAAGAAATCTTGCTAGGCTCGAAGGTGATTCAAAAGGACAAGTTGTTGAGCTTCGTCAGTTGGAGAGTAATGTTAGAGCAGACAAAAAGAAAGAAGAGAAACTGCGAGAAGATCTTGATAGAGCATCAGCTGCAAAAGAGCAGTATATGCAAAGTCAGAAGGAATTACGAGAAGAACTCGCAGATTTGGAAGAGGAACGATTAAAGATACAGGATGAACTTGCAGCGTTCGCTGATTGGAATGTGAAGAGAGCTGAAGCCCACGGCCTCTACAAAACGTTACAGGTTGAGATTGAAGGTAAAGACCTCCTGATGAGGAGCCTTCGTGAACGGCTCCAAGTGGAAGAAGCCGAGCTTCAGTCTATTGAGAGTAAATGGTCACACGTCTGGACAAAGATAGAGAAGACAGATGAGAAGGAGTTGGCTTCCAGAAAATCTCAGTTAGAGAGAGAAATTGCATCTCAGAATGAAGAGAGATTCAGAAAAACAAGTCTTGTGGCCCAACTTCAGAAGGATATTGATGAGATCAGAGTAAAACTCTCTGAAACTTCGAAGCGGATTCCCGAATCAGTTGGAGAACTAAAGGAAGCAATCGCAGAGCATGGGCTTGAATCTGTTGAAGGACCTCTCATCGAGATGTTCACCGCTGACGATGACATCTCTGCTGCAGTCGAATCTGTCCTGTCTGGAAATCTACCTCTTGCTTTCATTGCGAAAGAAGATTCTGATTACCAGCTCTTGTTAAAGTTACGGAACAAAGCTGAGGCACCAGCTCCAATCATACTAGTGAGGGACCTTGAAATCGAGAAACAGAAACCTGACCTACCTGAGGGAACTGGAGTTGAGGATTGGCTTTGGAACTGTATAACAACTAATTTGGAAACGCAGAGTCTTTTCAGTTGCGTTTTCGGTGATTTTGTGCTTGTCAAGAATACTCAGACAGCGACCCGACTTTCAATGAAGCAAAACATGAAAGTTGTGACTCGAGATGGATATGTTACAATTCCAGTGAACGCACAAATAGTAAGTCATCCAAAGAGTGAACCATCCGGATTGGTTTCCACTGCGCCTCTACAAACTCGATTATCAAACTTTGAAAAGAACCTGAAAATTGAACGAAAACATGTCACGGAAATAATGAGCAAGCTGGAGAAACGCTCAAATGAAAGAGAAGAAACAATGGATCTTCTCGGACATATGACTCGCTGGGGGTCAACTTGGGAGCGTCGGCGTAACTTGACAGAAAGCATACCCGAGCTTGAGGAACGAATAGTTACCATCGATGATGAATTGAAAACCCTCCAAGGTGACTATGGTAAATCTGAACGAGCGCTTAGGAAGCTCGACAACACACAACCTCCTGAGAGAAGTAGATTGATTGGGCAAGATTCTGCAGTTAGAATCAAACACAGAAGAGTACAAAGTGATTTGACGAAGGTCGATAACAAAACCCATGCTACAGAGAGAGATGAGGAGCTAAAGAAACAGGAACTTCAAAGAATTGTAGAGAACGTCACCATTCTATCAGACAGCCTCTCAGATTTACGTGAAGAAATCAAACAGTCCAAAAATACCTCTTCAGCAATTCTTGAGAAGATAGAGGTCATGCGTGAGAGTGCAGAGAAAACAAAAGAATCCCAAGTGTCAGCAAGAGAGGAACTTGAAGAAATCAAGAATGTTACTCGGTCTCTAAGTGAACGACTTGTGGAACTGAATCTCAGCGTCAAAAGTCGACGACTCGAAGTCCTTCAAGCGAAGAGACAATTGACAAACCTCGAGTATGATTTGGAATTAATAGAGCAGGAACTTCAGGGAAAGGAACGTCCTGAAACCATTCGTGTAATCGATTTGGTCAGGAGCGAACTAGTGAAACTCCGGCACATCCTAGATGATTATCAGGATGTTTCTGAAACCGTTGCACATACTGAGAATCAACTAAAAGGAAGGTTGAAAACACTCGTAGAACGAGTCGCTGAATTGGGAGAGGAATTAGATGAGGCAGAGTCTGCAGTTCAGAATATCAGAGAGCAGTATCACAATGGAATGAATGAAACTCTGCGTAATGTGGAGAAAGGTGTGAATCAAGTTCTTGGTAGAGTGCAGTTCCCAGGAAGTGTCAGGTTTGAGTTGGCCCTACGAGAGGGAAGATATGGAGTCGAGTTCAAATCGAGAATCAAGACTGAAGGATTTGGGGCTATCAGTGCGGGTTCTGGCGGGGAACGATCGCTCATCGCTATCGGGTTAATCCTAGCTCTTCAGGGCTTCAACCCTGCACCTGTATATGTGATGGATGAAGTAGATACTTTTCTTGATGCGACTAATACTGAGCTTGTCAGCAGGTTGTTTCATGATGCTTCTCGACGCAGTCAGTTCATACTGCTTACACCTGCGAAAAGCACACACCTTCTAAAACATGCAGACAAGATACTGGGAGTTGTGTCGCCTAATGGCGTGGACCCATCTGTAATAATTGAAAGTCCAAAGTTCAAGGCACAATAGGAGTAGAATGAAACCATGAGTAAAAATGATAGTCTTGCCATGCGAGTGTTCGACATGGTTCAAGCAGTCCGCTCAGGGGATATCGATCCACTTGAACTCAGATTGACTGCAGCCTACAAAGAGCTTCAGGAGCTTGCATCCAAGATAGACATTAGAATCGACATCGATGAAATGCTAAATGAGGTTCTTAGTTCCAAGGTCATCCGCGTCCAGGAGCTTGCGCGAGTGCTGGCTGCACCGGAGATATATGTGAACAGATTAAAAGGACAATCCACTCGTGACCTGGCTAAGTTGTTAACTCCGAAACAACCTGTGATTATTGGTCATCTAGAACACACTTCTTTAGGTTTCGCACTTGGTAGGGTGGTACATCTTATCGATGCTATGGCTCGCGAACCACCTGTAGATACGATTCCAAATATCACAGATCTACCAAACGGGTATACACTTGAAACTGAGGACTCGGTGTTTCTAGAGGATTTAGAGAATTTCCTCCATACTATAGACAATGGAAAAATCAAATTCGATGATCTCATCAAGAGTGATGAATTCGATGTCTTTCTAAAACAGTTCCTATATGTAGTAATTCTAGTATCTAAGGGTCGCTTAAGTTACAATCCAGAATCGGGTGATATCTGGAAACCTTCGTTTGCAGAAATTGATTCTACGTAAGAAAATGAATACCATGCTTGACTTCTCAAGCATGAACTTCAACAAGATTCTCCTCTGCATCTTCCACTACTGACTCAGCGGTAATTTCAAGACGATTATGGAGTTTCAGTTTGGCAACTACTACGAAGCCAATGAGAGATACGACCACTAATCCCAGCGCAGCACCGATCAATGGAGGACCAGTTGATCCAGCTACTTCAGCCCAGACCCCGCCAATTCCCATTCCAATCACCTGCACAGCAGTGAAGGCTACGTTGAGAAGAGCGAATACACGACCACGGAGTTTGTCTTCTACAAGCTCTTGCATCAGAACTGATAGGGGTATGTTTAGAGTGACATCTACTGCTCCTATCATTGCCCATGATAGCATAACAGTGACGAGGTCGAATGCTAGGACCAGAGCAAAGACAGCGAATCCAGCAAGAAGACCAGCAAATGCAACAAGATAGAGGGGCTTGTTCAATTCCTTCTTTCTACTGAAGTAGATTGCGGCAACTGCGCCAGTGGCTGCACCAGCACTTAGAATCAAACCAAACTGTGCTGATCCAAGTCCATGTTCACCCTCTATGTACGGAATGAGGAGTGCATTCAGAATACCTGACGAAGCTGCAAGAAGCATCGCAAACACGAATAGGAAAGAGAGGATTGCGTTTCCGGCTACATAACGAGCACCTTGAGCGATTTGTTTCATGAGAGATTCCTTATCATCTCTGCTTCTGTCTGGTATCAAGTTGGTTTGAATTCCCCGAAGCGCAAATGCTGAGAAAACGAATGTGGATGAGGTGATTGCAAATGCTAGGAAATAGTCTGGTGCAAGGAGCGCAACTAGAATACCACCAACCGGAGGGACGACTAACTGAACAACCTGAAATGTCATCTGAGATAGAGAATTGGCAGCTACTAGTTCATCCCCTTCAACAAGATTGGGGATTGATGCGCTCCTCGCTGGAAAGAACCATGCATTTGCAGTCGCATAGATGAATGTGAGTAAGTACACCCAATAGATTGTGGGCATTACATTAGGGAAGTAAATAGTAAGCGGAATGAGGAGAATTGTGACTGCTCTAACAACATCAGATGCTATCATTATCGTCTTACGGTTCCACTGATCAACGTATATACCAACGAAACCAGCGAAGACCACAACGGGAAGAACCTGGACCATTGCAAGGATTGCCATTGCCATTGCCGAACCAGTAAGGGCAAACGCATAGAACATGAGAGCAAGAGAGGAGATAGCAGTACCAATGTTGGACACGAGTTGTCCAGACCATAGATATGAGAAGTCACGATGACTGAGCACTACTCTGAAACCCTTGGTCGCAGTGGGTTCATCTACTTCTTCAACAATGATTGTTTCTGTCAATAATGTTACTTCCTGAAATAAACTTGAGCCACAGCCCTGGTGGACTGAGCGTACTTTGCTTTCTTCCAGACGCGTTTCGTTCTTACAATCTTAGCTAGAGCCATAATGTTTCACAACTTTGTATAGGGTGGTCACAAGATATGGTGTTTCTGAGACTCTGTGCTCACATCTGTGACCCCTGGGTGACCACGCTGAGTTACAGCAGGGTCAACAAGATACCAGTTGACAGGTCGCAGAATTCGTTTCAAGAAGTTCACCTTAGTGTGAGGTAAGCATATGCAAGAGCATCAGTTGACTGAGTCTTGTTCTTGTTCTTCGTCACAGATGATTTCCGAGAGTTAGTGGTTAGAGCCATAGTATTTCACAAGAAATACTGCTCAGATTTAGTATATATAGCGGAGCCACTTGTTAGGGTCACAGAATAGAGTCACGTATTGTGACTAGTGCGAAAGTCTTGGCGCCCTTTGTTTTAGAGATAAACATCTACCTCAGAGTTTAACAACTCAAATGAGTTTTCTTGATTGCAAATACAATGAACGAGTATGCCATCCTCATGAAGCTCCTGACTAGGTCAGGAAATCCAATTGGTGCAGGGGTAGATGACATGCTCGATGCCCTCAGTCTGCCGGAGGATATTGGTAGAGAGATTCTGTTCAGACGACTGGGAGAACTACACAGCAGATTGGAACCAGTGGGTCTGACAATCAAACACAACCCAGTTAGTAGTGTATTCTATGTAGACACCTCACTCCAAACTAAGATGAAACAGGAGGAGTCCCTTCTCCCTGACAAACTTGCAGCAACTCTGCTGATAGTGATTACCTTGGCCTATCAGGAGGGGGGATGGGTCTCTTATGATAGGATTCGTGAGTTCAGGAAGAAGAGTATGAGAGGAGTTATGGAAGACCTTCGAGAACTTCAATCACAAGGATACGTCGAGCTCGACAAGGTTGCGAAGAGAGCACGCCTGGGTTTGCGAGTTCCGTTTGAAATCGATTACGAAGCCTTCTTCCGAGATCTTGTCGCTGAGAAATAGTGATTGAACTTTCGTTCCTTCGTTAGTTTTATCAAGGAACCGTCAGAGTTCAACTCGGTGGGAACCATGTCACACAGACGTTCA
>Ga0255052_10001722_pt1 | contig 16277 bp, 32 predicted proteins | sample JV7_2_21_MG_FD_188632 | JGI IMG/M metagenome (GOLD analysis project Ga0255052, IMG submission 188632) | Seawater microbial communities from Jervis Inlet, British Columbia, Canada - JV7_2_21 | ecosystem: Environmental > Aquatic > Marine > Inlet | place: Canada: British Columbia | collected...
ATGCACACATGTCATAAATGTGGATGTATATTAAAAGAAGAAGGATATATATTAACAGAAAAAGGATTTGAGAAAGTAACTAAATTTTATCATTGTGATATATGCAACGAAGATTTTTATGATTTAGATGAATTAGAAAACAGGAGGAAGCGATGAACAGATATAAAATAAAAGGATATAGATTGGTATTTGATGCTATGGGCGAATTGCCAATAGTATCTTTACAGCATCCAGAACGTGAAAATGAAGATGCAATTATAATGATAGATTTAAAAAATGAAAGAACAGCCGAAGTTATCAATGAATTAGAAGAGATTGATAAATTAGAGTATGGTATTTATATCACAGGTAGAATAGATACTATATATGATGCAGAAAAAGATATGACTTTCGCAACAGACCTTAGAATAGAAAAAGTAGAAATAGAAGATGAAGCAGAGGAAGGAAAATATGAATAAACTAATGCAAAGAATTAAAGATTTTTTTACTGGAACAATACGAATACAATGTAATGAACTGCAATGGCTTGAACATCATCTTTGTGATAATTGCATAGAACCATTTACACCAAAAACAAAAAGAAATGCTAGTTGTATAAAAATGTGCAAACCTTTATTTATATTAAGACAAAAATATCCTACTCTTACTCAATTAGAAAAAGATAAAATACTACAAGGATTATATAAAGAGGTATTAAAAGATGAAACAACGAGATAATAAAGGTAGATTTGTCAAAGGACATAAACTTAATATAGGACAGAATAATGGGTTATATGGTAAACCTGCTTGGAATAGAGGACTTCATAAAAAATTTAATATTGCTTTAGATAAGTGGAGAAAATCTGGAGGTCAAGTTTGGAATAAAGGATTAAAAGGAATTCATCTTTCGCCTGGAACAGAATTTAAAAAAGGAAGAAAACATACAGAAGAATGGAAAGAAAAAAATAGTAAACGAATGAAAGGAAGTAATCATCCAAACTATATAGATGGAAGAAGCAAACAAAAATATCCTTCAATATTTAATCATACTTTAAAATTAGAAATTAGAGATAGAGATAATTTTAAATGTCAAATTTGTAATATGACTGAAGAAGAACATTTAAGCGTTTATGGTTTTTGTTTGGAAGTGCATCATATTGACTATAATAAAGAAAACAATTTAAAAATAAATCTAATCACTTTATGTAAACAATGTAATATTAGAGTAAATTATAATAGAAAAAACTGGGAGATATGTTTATGCAAAAAGACAAAACAGTTATATTAAAAGTGCTTGTCGGAAGTCGAGCCCATAATTTACACAGCAAAGATTCTGACTATGATTATAGGGCGGTCTATGTTCTTCCTACATCAGACATCCTTTCTATAGGATATAAATATAAAGGCACAAACTGGTGTGAAGGAGAAGTGGACAATACTGCTTATGAGATAGGACATTTTCTTCAATTAGCAAAGCAATGCAACCCTACTATCTTAGAAGTATTCAAAGCCCCGATAGTTGAAGCTACAGAAGATGGAAAGAAATTAAGAGAGCTCTTTCCTTATGTATGGACTCCTGAGAGATGTTTTGATGCTTTTGTAGGTTATGGTATTAATCAGAGAACAAAATTTCTGAAAAAGAAAGACAATAGACAAAATAAATTTGCAGTGGCTTATTTAAGGACACTGTATCATTTGGCAGAATTAATTCGCACAAACGATTTTAATATCAAAATACCTGATGGTGCATTTAAAGATGTTCTTATGAGATATAAAAACGGAGATTATGGGATAGGAGAAGTTGTTCAACATGCAGAAGATATAATAGAGGACATAAGAATAATGATGCCACAATGCAAACAAGAACAAGATGTTAAGAAATTGAATGATTTTTTAATTGATATTAGGAGACGATACTGGTAATGAATAAAAAAGAATATATGAAAACACATTATAAAAATAATCGAGATAAATACTTAAAACAACATAGAGAGTATTATCTTCAAAACAGAGATAAGATATTAAAACTAGGAAAACTTTGGAGAAAAAATAACCAAGAGCAAATCAAAATTTATAGACAGAGAGCTAAATTAAAAAGCAAAAAACTTTACGCTGAATGGATAAAATCTCCAAATGCAATTTATGGGGTATTAAAATCTAATGCAAAAAGTAGAATCATTAAATTTAATATTAAGAAAGAACAATTTATTTCATGGTATAATAAACAATTATTACAATGTTTTTATTGTAAACGTTCTCTTACCCGAATACAACACGAAGATAGTAAACATTGGAAACATCGAATTTTAAGACTTACAATAGATAGAAAAAATAATAAAAAAGGATATAAATTATCTAATATAGTTTTAGCATGTCCATTGTGTAATGGAATTAAAAGTGATTATTTTTCAGAAAAAGAAATGCTTATTATAGGAAAAAGTATAATTAAGATTTTAAGAAGGAGGTATTGGTAATGAATCAATATCATAAAATTCATGGCTTATATAAGCGATACCGAGAAGGTGAGAATAAAGGTCAGTTTATTATGGGAGAATATAGTAGACCTGAATTTGAACTTCTTAAAGATATTCAATGGGTATGGACAGAAAAAGTAGATGGCACAAACATAAGAATTATTTATACAGCTAATTCTAAAATTCAAGGATTAGGAGTTAAAGGTAAAACAGATAAAGCAGAAATTCCAAAACATTTGTTTGAACATTTAAAAAATACTTTGACAATAGAAAAATTTGAAAAAGTATTTAATAAAGAAGAACAATTAGATGTATGTCTATACGGAGAAGGTTATGGTCATAAAATTCAAAGTGGCGGAAAGTATTTTATAAATCCTAAAGAGGTAGGATTTGTTTTATTTGATATTAAGATAGGAAATACTTGGCTAAAAAGGGAAGACCTTCTAAAAATAGCCGACCAATTAGGAATAGAATTAGTGCCTATTATAGGTATAGGAACAATTCAAGAATCAATAGATTATATAAAAACAGCTCCAACATCTACATTTGGTAATAGAGATTTCGTAATGGAAGGATTGGTAATAAGACCTGAACATGAATTATTAGATAGAAGAGGACATCGAATTATAACCAAAATTAAAGTCAAAGATTTTAAGGAGGTAGTAAATGAGAATTAGAGAAATTGAAGCATTGTTTCAGCAAGATGATACGTTAGACCAGGTATTAGATACATTGAAAGAAGATTTTGAGAATGTAGATTATTATGCTAATACATTACGAAGTGGTCTTGTAGATAATGCCAACGATGCTAACGAAGCATTGGGTAAGTTAACAGGGTCATTTTCAAATTTAAGAACTGTGCTTGGTGTTGCAGAGACAGAAAAGAAAAACCGCCAAGTCAGATATTTTAACAAGCTTCGAATTGAAAAGGAAAATAACAATAAGAAGTTTGTTGCTACAGTTGGAGAGAAAGAATCAAGTGAACATGTAGCAGAGTATAGAAGGATAAGAAATATTATACTCGGTTATAAAGAAGCATGTGAAAAGGATATAATGAGCTTACAGAGTATCCTTAAAGATTTGGATAGAGAGAAGAAGTCTGCTGAATAAAGGAGGATAAGATGTTTATATATAGGGAGAAGGTAAAGATTTTAGCAGGGTTTTATAAAGGGCTTGAAGGAACATTAGTAGAAACAGAAAATAGTATTCTTAACGATTCTGACAATACCAGATACACTATAGAAATTTTAACAAAAGTGGGAAACCATTTAGTTACGAGAAAAGAAATAGAGATACAAGGGAAATATTTAGAAAAAGTGCCAGAAAGGGTATAACTATGTCAAATATAAATAAGGTATGGGGTGAACGTAGAAGGATGCTTTTAACAGATAGATGCGAGATAGACCTATTATATCTCAAAGACAATACCTTCTGTTCTACACATAGTCATGCTCATAAAATTAATAGGTTTGTTGTTGTGACAGGAAAAGTAAAAATTGAAACAGAATTTGGAAGTAAAATATTAAAACAAAATGATGCCTGGGATGTGAGACCTTCGTTAGTGCATAGGTTTGTTGCTTTAGCTGATTCAGTAATGGTAGAGATGGCATTTGTAGAAAATGGAAAAATAGACCCTGATGATATTAATAGAATTAGCCAGGGTGGAAAAATAATTGATGGCACAGAAATGACACATGATGAACTTAGAGAGAAGGGTATGTTAGACCTATGATAAGATATTTAAGATATTATATAGGCAGATTGAGGCGATTTATAAGGTCATGGCAAGGGCGAAAGCTAACACATTGTCCAAAATGTTTAATAAAATTAAAAAAAGTTAATGATTTTAAAGCTTGTGGGAAATGTGGAAATGGATATTTTGTTTTTGGACATTGGGATATTAGCGAAACTGGAGGAGTAAATTTTTATGAAAAATAATATAAAAAGATTTAATAGATGGGCTGTGAAATATGATAAGTCTTTATTACAGAGATTTCTTTTCGGAGTAGCACAAAATCAAGTGTTCTATGCTATTTTGTCAGCATTTAAAAAAAGAAATGGCAAAACTTTAGATATAGCATGTGGAACAGGTATTTTTTCTCTAGCACTAAAAAAATGGCTTCCAAATGTGGAAGTTCATGGTATAGACCGTTCTCCTATTATGATTGAAAAAGCAAATGCAAAAAAGATGCCCTGGAGTGGAGTTAAATTTCCTGAAGCAAGATTTAAAGTAGGAGAGGCTTACCCACTTCCCTATGCAGACAATACTTTTGATGCAGTAACATGTAATACCGCTTTCCATCATTTTCCAGACCAACTAAGAGCACTTAAAGAAATGTATAGGGTAACAAAACCAGGTGGCAGGGTAGTTATTGTTGATGGAGATGTCAATAGAATATTAGGATGGATAATATATAAGATATTTGTTAAGATACAAGAACAAAAAATTTACCATCAATATGCTTGTGGGATGAACCAATTAATGAATGACGCAGGGTTGGTATGTGTATACCAAACGCATTTTAATTTCTTTATCCCTTGTTTAATGACAGTAGGAGTCAAACAATGAAAACAGATTTGTTAATAAATAAATTAGCGTTTTATTTAAAAAGTCCATCTCAAGTAGTAACAAAGAAATTGATTGATACTGATAAAATAGATACTTTTGTTTATGATATTAAAATAAAAGAAGTTTCAATAGGAAAGATAGACCATTCTTTAGATGAAGTTTATGTAATAGAATATGATTTAGTAAAAAATGAAATTGGAAATTTGTTAGATGAAGCTACAGAACGATTGGAGATAGGATTATGAGAAAAGAGCTTATAATATTGATAGGAAATATCGGGTCTGGCAAATCTACATATGTGAAACAATATCAGGAAAAAGGATATGTAGTCGTGGCTAGAGACCAACTTCGATATGCTATTGGTGGTGGCACATATATTTTTAATCTGGATTATGAACCTACAATTTGGAATACAGAGATTTATATATTTAGGCAGTTTGCAAGAAAAGGAGTTAATTTAATTATAGATGAAGTAGGACTTAGTAAAGAAATGAGAGCAAGATATATTGGGTTTGCTAAAAAACTTGGATATACAATTACAACTATTGAAATGCCTCATTTACCAATGGCTGAAGCTGTTACACGTCGCATGGCTAATCCACATGGACAGCCTAATTGGGATTTATGGGCTGGTGTGTGGACAAAGTTTGAAGGTCTTTATGAAGAGCCTACAAAAGATGAAGGTATAGATAAGATTATAAAATTGGAGAGAAATCATGAAAATAATAGTCGCAGGAAGTAGAACTATTAAAAATAAGCAAGAAGTATTTCATTGTATATCAAATGGAATAATGCAATTATGTAAAAAAGAGCCCTCTCCTTTGAAGGTAGAATTAGTGTCAGGAGGAGCTAAAGGAGTAGATACTCTTGCAGATGATTTTGCAAAAATATGGAAGATGGAAATTACAATTTTCCATGCAAATTGGAATCAATTTGGAAAAAGAGCAGGATATTTAAGAAATATTTTAATGGCTGATTATGTAGGAGAAGAGGGAGCATTAATCGCTATTTGGGATGGGAAAAGTAGAGGAACAAAAATGATGATAGATATAGCTAAAAAGAAAGGTATGGCGGTGGTAATATATGAAAATCGTTAATATTTTTTCAGACTTTAGAAAAATATATACTTTCTGTAGAACGGATGAAGGAGAATTAGAAGTCAATTCTTCAGAGACTTTCTTTCCCTATTATTATGCCCCAGACCCTAATGGAGATTGTAGGAGTTATAAAGGAGAACCTTTAAGGAAACTTATTGTTTCTAATCCTAAAGATATATCTCAGAATAGAGGATTTGATTCTTACGAAGCAGATATATTCTTTGTTAAAAGATATTTAATTGATAAAGTAGATGCAATCGAAAAAACTAAAGTTAAATATTGTTTTATAGATATAGAAGTAATGGCAGATGAATTGCCTGATGTGCAAGAAGCTAAATATCCTATAAGCTGTATATCAGTTTATAATTCATACACAGATACAACGGAATCATTTTATTTAGATGATGAACAAACAGAATTTGAAATGATAGGCAAATTTATTGATTATATGAAAGAAGAAAAGTTTGATATTTGGTTTTCATGGAATGTTAAGTTTGACTATAACTATCTCTTTCATCGTTTCCCTGATTTTGCCGAGAGCATTAGTATTATAGGAAAGAGTAGATATGGAGATGGAGAAGTGTTCTATCCAGCAGGTATTAGTATTATAGATTATCTTGCATGGTTTAAAAAGGTTACTTTTGGGAAAGAAAGGTCATATGCTCTTGATGCCATTGCTCAAAAACATTTAGGCGAAGAGCCTTATGAAAAAGTAGATTTTAGTATATTTGATGAAACAATATTAGATAAAAATAGAAATGACGTTCTTCGTATGGCTAAACTTGAAGCTAAATTTAAATTAGTTACTTATTTTGATAATATTAGGAGACTCTCAAAAGTAGAATGGGAAGATATGATATGGAATTCAAGAGTTATAGATATGCTCTTATTACAAGAAGCACATGACCAAAAAGTTGCATTGCCTATGAGACCAAAAGATTTAGAAAAAGAAGATTTCGGAGGAGCATTTAGAGAAGCCTTTCAAACAGGAGCATTTTTTAAATGTTCAGATTATGACTTATCAAGTTGTTATCCTTCTATGATTATAGATTTTTGTTTAGACCCAGCTAATGTAAAAGACACAGGACTGCCAATTCAAATAAAAACTGAAGTAAGAAAAGAGAAAAAATTTGTTTTTAATGAAGATGGTTCAATAAAAAGAGTAAACGCAGAGCTTATTCGTTTCGACCAAAACCCATCTGCTTTATTAACTACAGTTGTCAAGAAGTTGATGACTTTAAAAAGTAATATTAAGCATAAGTTGTCAACATTGGAATTAGATACCGAAGAATATAAGGATGAGAAAATTAATTATAATGCTATAAAAAGTTTGGTAAATTCTTCTTATGGTGTATTTGGAAATAGATTTTTTAGACTTTATGATAAAAGAGTGGCAAGTGCTACTACTTTTTTAGTAAGAGATTTGTTGCATTATGTTATTGCGAAAGTTAAAGAAAAAGGATATGAAATAGTATATGTTGATACAGATGGAATAATGATAAAAGATAATGAAGAAGATATATCAGAAATGCTTAATGGTTTTGTTAAAGATTGGGCTAAAGAAAAATATAACAAGGAAAATATTACTACTGAATTTGAACACAAAGGATGTTATACAAAAATTTTAATATTAGCAAAATGTAGATATTTTGGTTATATCGAAACAAGTAAAGGAATTGAAGAACAAATTAAAGGAGTAGAAGCCAAGCGAAAAGATAGCACTATATTTATGAAGAAATTTCAAAAAGAATTGATTATCAAAATTTTAGATAAAGAACCTAAAAAAAAGATATTTGCATGGATAAAAGACCAAGTAAAAAAAGTAAAAACGACACCGCTACACGAAATTGCGTTTCCTTGTAAGCTTGGAAGAAAGCCTGAAGCATATAAAAATGTGCCTGTTTTTCTTAAGGCTTTAAATAATACTAAAGATTATTCTAAAAAAGTAGGAGAACCTTTTTATTATATATATGTTAAACCTGAGAAATACGAAATGAAGACAGTAGAACAAACGGTAGTTCAAACTTATAATAAAAAAGGAGAAATACAAGGATTTAAAAAAATGACTTTAAATAGAGTAAATAAAGCTTTGACATTTGCCAATGTAGATTTAAGACGAAAGAAGGATGGAGAAGAGATGGATGAAGATGAACGAATAGATAAATTGATAGATTTAAAATTATGTAAAATAAAGACAGTAGAAGTCAAAGGCAAAGCTATGGATGCAATGGCTTTTGATGAAACCGAAAGTAGTCATATAGATAAAAAGAAAGTAGATTGGAAGAGAATTATAGAACGGAATATTACAATGAAACTGGTAACTATATTTGAAGCAATGAAATGGGATATAAAAGAGGTTCTGTAATGGGTAAATTAAGCATGTGTGAGCATTGTTATTGTATGACCAAAACCATTAGAAATAAATGTGCCAAATGCAAGAAAAGGAAGAAGACTATCAAAGCAAGAAAAATATGGAAGATAAAACCAATTACTCATATTAAAGTGAGTAATAAAATATATAAAAGACCGAAAGCGAAAATAAAAGTATTAAAACAGATAAGGAGAGAAAAATGAAAATACCATTTGAAAAGATTGAATTTTTATTCAAAAATAAAAAAAGAGGTATTATAAGAATGGATTATGAAGAGGCAAAGTTTTTATATGACAGTGTTGATGCTTTAGATAATCCTGAATGTGTTGAAATAGGCAGGTATCAAGGAGGCTCTACAATATTAATGTCTTCCGCAGGAGGGAGAATTTTTTCTGTAGATGCTCATGTTTTTAAACATGAAAGTGGAGTATTTGGAGGTAGGTTGGATGATTATTTAGGAATTGTATTACACCTTCTAGGGATAAAAGATAGAGTAATGATGGTAGTTGCTGATAGCCAAAATTATAATACTGCAAATCTAAAAGAAAAAGTAGATTTGATATTTATAGATGGAGACCATACTTATGAAGGAGTAAAAAAAGATTATTATAATTGGATAAAAACTGTAAAGCCAGGTGGATATGTTCTATTTCATGATGCAGGTAAAACAAAAAATGTAGCTGATGTTAGACGCTTCATCAAAGAAATTCCTCTTAAATATGTAGGTGAAGTTGGGTCAACAGTTAAATTTAGGAAGGAGAAATAATGAGAGTTACTGTAAATTTAACAGGCTGGGCTGATTCATTAGTTGGAAACAAAATGAAGTTATACTTCCCTTTACAATTAGCTATGTATGAAATTATGAAAGATTGTGATTGGGAATTTAAAGTAAAAACAAGATTTGTAACAGGATATGTTAATAACCCTGTAGATGTGTATGTAGTTGCAACTAGATGTTGTGTAGAGCATTTTCATAAGGGAGTTTCGCAAGCTAGAACTATCGAAGAATACACATTTTCATTTACAGTGCCTCAATATACGAAAGCATTAGTCTATAAACATGCTAGACAGGCTTTGAAAATGAAATATTATAGAAACAGAAAATATGAAGAAAAAGGAAATAAGGAGGAATAAAGATGGGAATATTTGGAAATAATTTTAATTTTGAACAGCCCTCTACAAATGATAAGAAGGAATTTAACGAAAATTATTTGATGGGGATACTTGATATGAAAGAACAGGCTGTATTCTATGTTCTATCAACATCAAGAAGTGATTTCGCTCATCTTCTATTATCTTTATCTACTAAAAGATATGCAATCGCAGGTGTTCAACTTTTACAACATGTAAAAAATTATACAACACTTTTAAAACAATTAAAAGACCAAGATAAACCAGAAGATATGAATTTTGGTGGGAACAAAGGAAAGGAGGATTAAGATGATAAGAAGTAGAGACCTGAATCAAGAGTTAAAGAATTTGGAAGTAAAGCTGTTGAAGGCTGAAAGTGCTATAAAGCAGAAGAAACAGCAAGATGATATTACCGTTGTTGAAGTTGTTAAGATTGGAGTTCTATGTGCGAAAGTTCTTCGTGACATTAGAACTAATCAGGTCACTTGGATGAAGAAAGAATATGGTGATGATATTTTTGTTAAGCCAAGAAGACCTAATAAGCCAGGTGAGAAGACAAAGAAAGTAGAAGAAAAGAAGAAATAGATATTCATGCTGGGGGGAGGTAGTGTATCCCTAGCCTCCTCCTCAGCTTTCTTCTAAGGAGAAAAAATGAAAAAAACAAACGCAGTAAGAGCATTTCTAAAACGTAGAAGTAGAGCTATAAAAAATAATTCGATAACCATAACATCTAGTCATACTAACGTTCATGCTTATGGAGAACCTCAAAGACCTTTGACTTATATTAAATTATCAGACCATAAAATTAAATATACCAAGAAAATATCAGACCGAGTATATATAGATTTTGACAGAAGAAACCAAGTGGTCGGTTTGGAGGTAATATAATGTTAGATTATTCTATATTAAAACAAAGACAGTCAAATCCATTAGAAGTTAAAATAGAGATGTCTAAAATAAAAATTAGAGAGTGGTATGAACATTGGGGAGGAGAAGTTTATGTTTCTTTTAGTGGAGGTAAAGATTCAACAGTTTTATTACATTTAGTAAGAAGTATTTATCCTGACGTTCCAGCAGTATTTATGAATACTGGATTAGAGTATCCTGAAAATAGAGATTTTGTTAAAACTATTGATAATGTGATTGTTTTGCACCCAAAAATGCCATTTAAAAAAGTAATTGAAAAATACGGTTATCCAATTATTAGTAAAGAAACTTCAGAAAAAATTTATGATATTAGGAATACTAAATCAGATAAACAACGTAATCGAAGATTATATGGAGACGAAAAAGGAAATGGAAAAATTAGTAAAAAATGGCTGTATCTAGTAGAAGCTCCTTTTAAGATTTCTCATAGATGTTGTTGGTTATTGAAAAAAAACCCTGTAAAAAATTACGAAAAAAAATCGAATCGTAAACCGATTGTTGGTATAATGGCTTACGAATCTTCATTAAGAAAAATGAGCTATTTAAAAACAGGATGCAATAATTTTAAATCAGGTCGCCCTATGTCTATACCTCTTTCATTTTGGCTAGAAAAAGATATTTGGGCATATCTTAAAAAATTTAATCTTCCTTATTCAAAAATATATGATAAAGGATATTCTCGCACAGGCTGTATGTTTTGTATGTTTGGAGTTAATCAGGAGAAATTCCCTAATAGATTTCAAAAAATGAAAATAACTCATCCAAAATTATATAATTATTGTATCAATAAATTAGGAATAAATAAAATTTTAGATTATATAAACGTTCCTTATTAAGGAGATAATATGAAATACTTTGTCACTACTATAAGAAAAAACCATGATAGCCGATGTATAGGTTATTATGATTCTATAGAACATGCAAGAGAAGTAGCTAAGAAGAAAACAGAATGGCTATGTGAAGCAGGATGGTATAAGTGGATAGTAATAGAAGCATTTGGAGCTGGATGGTATCCTTCTGCATCTATTGAAGAATGGTATGAAATGAAACAAAGTTGGGGAAAAATCAGAGCAAAGAAAATTGACAAACCTAAAGACTTTGAATATTTAGCTAGTTTTGGAATAGGATAAGGAGAAATTATGAAAAAGACTAAAGCGGTTAAAGCATTTATAAAAAAATATAAGAATCCCAAACATGCTATTAGAATAACTTCTAGCCATAATTGTGTTCATCCTTATGGCGAACCTTCATTTCCTTTGACATATATACAATTAAATAATCATAAGATTAAACATACAAAGAAAATATCAGATAGAGTGTATATAGATTTTGACAGAAGAAACCAAGTAGTAGGAGTGGAGATAATATAATGACAAAATTAACATTTACAGACCCTCATATAACAGAAGATTCGCTAGAAGAATTAGAGCTGGTCTTCAAAGAGATTTTTCAACAGAAAGCAGATGTATTAATTATGGTAGGAGATTATTACGATAAGAATAAACCTACTGCTAAAGAGGTTATATTTGGAACTAAATGGGCTTATTTCTTTAAGAAGAAATTTAAGAAGGTAATCTTTGTAAGGGGCAATCATACTCGCACAGAAGGAGTCAATTGGATTGATTATCTTCAATATATAGGTATAGAATGTGTAAACGATTATAAAGATGATGATGGCACATATTATGGTCATTTTATGGTTAATGAATCTAAGCTAGAATATGGAACAGGCAAATGTGGAATCAAAGATTTAGCAAAACATAATTTTGTAGTATTAGGACATCAACACTCATTTCAAAAATTAGCTGACAATGCAATACATTTGGGTTCAGTTAGATATGTAAATTTTAACGAATCCAAAGACAAAGAAAAATATATATTGTTTGCAGAAGGTAGATTAAGTATGAGAAGAATAAAATTAAAATCTCCGACTCCAATGATAGATGTGACATCAATAAAAGAGTTAGGTAACATAAAATCTCAAAATACGAAGGTTCGTTTGGTAATTTCTTCTTATAAACAATTTAAACAAGAGGTCAATGAGATAGCAAAATGGAAGAATAAATTTTTCGAATTCAAAGTCAAATTAGACTTTACAAAAGAAGTTATCAAAAAAGAAGACAAACTTGAAGTAGCTAAGAAGAAAAAGTTGGAAGATGTGTTAAGAGAAGGTATTAAGAAGATAGAGGATAAGGAAGTAAGGAAGCTTCTGGAGGATATTATAAAATGAAATTCTTAGTAATGGCAGAAAGGGAAATGAAAAATTATAAGGTTGAAGAGCCTCATATCTTGATTTCTATTTCATCTCCTGGGGCAAATAAGCCCGAAATAGCTTTTAATATAAGATGTTTAAAAACCTTATATTTAGAATTTCATGATTTAGACGGTCTTCATTTACCATCTCCTGCAACAAACTATAAACTATTTACAGCAGAGCAAGCAAGACATATTTTAGAAATGGTAAGAACCTATCAATACAAAGTAAATGTAATAATATGCCAATGCGAAGCAGGTATTTCTCGCAGTGCAGGAGTGGCAGGTGCATTAAGTAAACTTTTAAATAGTGACGATAAAGAAATTTTTAAGAAGTATTTACCTAATATGCTTGTATATCGCACAATTATAGAGGAGGCAATACGATGAATGTGAGAATGTGGTATTACTATTTACACACTAATGGAGATTTGATAGGCAAAAACCCTGTTGTAGTAGATTCTGACAGTAGTTATTTTGATAGTCCTTTTGTTAGAAAAGTATGGAAGATAGATGTAAATAATAGAGGAGATGCTTGGGGTATGATATTAGATGCCCTTGCAATAGGTTGTAGTATAGAAAGAGCTAAAGAATTATCCGTAAGATGGAATTTAACTTATGAAGATTCTATAGAAATGTTAAAACGAACACAACCTGCTGATGTTACAGACCGTATGCGAAAAGGAATGGATGTCTTTATTACAGAGATTTTGAAAATGGATGTTGATGAATATTGGACTAAAATAGAGGAGACTTTTAAATGAAAAATAAAAGTAGAATTTCAATTGTAAGAGAAAAACTTAGAGAATCTTTTGAATGGTTTTGTCCTCCTGACCGTATACCAAGTAATAAAAAATTGTATTATGAAGCAATAAGGATTGTTAAAGCATTGGATAAACTGGAAAGAAAAGAAAAAGGTAAAGAGAAAAGAGTGACCAAAAAGTTCATTAAGAAGTTAAAGAAAGGAAAAATATAATGTCAGATAAAGCGAAATTAAGAATAGCTATTGCAAAAATCGAAGAAGCTTTAGAGTATGCTAGAGAAGTGCTGTATAATTTAAAGGAGGAATAAAGATGACGTTAAAACAATTGGTGAAACTATCTCATAAATGTGCAGTAGAAAAAGGATTTTGGGAACATTGTTATCATTGTGATGGGAAAGGAAAAAATACTTATATAGCTTCGATGATGAAACCAATGATAAAGAGGGGTTCAGTAATTGAAAATAGTTATACAAGTCGAGATAAAAAAATAACAGAAACTTGTAATGTTTGTGAAGGCAGAGGATATAGCACAGTTAGAAACGATGGGGAACTTTTAATGCTTATAGTTAGTGAATTAGGAGAAGCGTTGGAAGGTCTTCGTAAAGGTGATAGGAAGAATTTTGAAGAAGAAATAGCAGACACTTTTATACGTCTTGGAGACTTATGCGGAGGAAGAGATATAGATATCGAAAAGATTATATTAAAGAAGATGGCTAAAAATAAGAAAAGACCCTATAAACACAATAAGAGGTTTTAATTATGCCTAAAGGAATATATAAAAGAACTAAACGTCATTGTATAGCATTAAGCAGTGCTCTTAAAGGTCGAAAATTATCTAAAGAGCATATTGAAAAATTAAAACATCGGAATTTACGAGAAAAATCAGCTTGGTGGAAAGGTGGAAGAAGAGAAACTAAAGGAGGATATATTCAAATATATTTTCCTAATCATCCTAATGCAATAGCATCTGGATATATTTTAGAACACCGATTGATTATGGCTTGTTATTTAAAAAGACCTTTAAAAAAACAAGAAGTTGTTCATCATATTAATGGAAATAAAAAAGACAATCGAATTGAAAATCTAATATTATTTCCTAATACAAAAGCACATCAAGATTTTATTCATTTAGGAGAATCTAAATATATATGTAAATATTGTAAAAAAGACCAGAGAGGATAAAATGATTATTAAACAAATTAAATTAAAAAATTTCAAAAATTTCCTTAATAAAGAACAAAATTTTTATCAAATGGTTTTTATTAAAGGAAAAAATGGAAGTGGAAAATCAACTCTTGCATTGGAATCTCTTCTTTTTTGTTTGTATGGTTATACATTAAAAGATGCTTTAAAAGACCTCCCTACACGCTCTATATCAAAATCTTGTAGTGTTGAAGTGGAATTATTATACGAAGGTAAAGTTTATAAAATAACAAGGAATTATCCTACTAAGGTAACTATTTTTGAAGATGATGTTAAAATAGAATTGGCAGGTAGTTCAGAAGCACAGTCTTGGATAAATAGAACGTTTGGCGATAGAACTTATTTTATGAAGTTCAGAATAGTTGACGCATATACAAAAGAAACTAATTTTTTAGATGAAGGACAGACTACAATTAAGAAGATATTATTTTCAGCTAGTGAAGAAACCTTTGATGTTATTAGAAAAAAATTACATGATATTAAACGAGAACGAGAAATATACAATAAAAGTAAAGCAGTTATATATACTCATTATCCTTCTCAAAAAAGACTTGATACATTATGTAAGAATTTAACCACAATTAATAGTCAAGTTAATGAACTTAAAAAAGACCTTAGAAATTTTGAAACGGATTTTCGCACAAATGAACGCTTTATAGGTAATTTAGAAGAACAAAAAAAGACAGCTAAAAGACAACGAGATAAATTATTAGAAAAGAAATCTTGTTATGTATGTAAGCAGACTATTACAGATATGAAACAAAAGAGTCTTCTTACTGATATAGGAAACAAACTCAAGCAAGCCAACGATTCTTTAGCCACCAGATTACAAGATAGGGAAATGTCTTTAGACCTTATAAAATCACATAAACAAACACTTGATAATATTGAGTCTGAAGTAGTTTTGCTCAATGACCTTAAAATGAAATTACAAGCCCGAATAAAACAGAAAGACTATAAATATACTGACCAAGATGTATTGGTTGTTAAGAAGGCTATACAGGCAATTGATAGTTTATCTACATATTATCTTGCTGAAAGTGTTAAGGTTTTAGAGCCTCTTATTAATGATGTATTGGTTAAGATAGGATTTCATGTTAGTTTTTCAATAAATGAAAAAGAGAAATTTACAATCATTTTAAATAAAGAAGGAGTAGATTATAAATATAAAGATTTATCAACAGGGGAAAAGCTTCTTTTACAAATAGCTTTTAAATTAGCCCTCCTAATGGAAAGAGGAGAGCAAGGAATAGTTATAGCTGATGAAGGAATGTCAAGTCTCGATTCTGAAAATTTACAGCATGTGCTTACTATCTTTGATAATCTGCCATTTCAATTAATATTTATTATTCATAATTTAGAAGATGTGCCTAGTAATATTCAAGTCATTAATTTGAGTCCAAAGGAGGATGAAAATGGAAAATAAATTAAAACCAATATTTAGAATTGATAGTATTTTTTGTTCTAAACCAGTTAGAAATTTTAAACAGTTTATCAAATACTTAAAACA
>Ga0255052_10001723_pt1 | contig 16272 bp, 17 predicted proteins | sample JV7_2_21_MG_FD_188632 | JGI IMG/M metagenome (GOLD analysis project Ga0255052, IMG submission 188632) | Seawater microbial communities from Jervis Inlet, British Columbia, Canada - JV7_2_21 | ecosystem: Environmental > Aquatic > Marine > Inlet | place: Canada: British Columbia | collected...
TCCAACCAGGCGTTCTTGCTCAGTCGCGTGATCATGAACGCGCCACTTTGACTGATCATCGCCGAATGCCGCTTCTCCCACTTCTGTGACCTAGGCAGGCGTTCCACCGGAATAAACCAGGAATCATAGTTGCCGGGATGTGACACGATGCCCAGGCAGTTGCCCCCGAGAAACACCGGTCCTCCGCCCTCCTGCTCATGGGCGCCGTTGATTCTTGCCGTCATAGCTTTTACCGGTTCACGGCTCGCTTTTATCTCGCCGAGCCCGCCGGGTATCAACATGACCGATTCAGCCGCATCGGTATCAATCACCTCGTCAACAATCCCGAATACGGCATCCGCTCCCACCGCCACTATAAACAGGTCGAGTTTATGATCGAGTGCCGCCAGATCCGGCACACACCGTACGCCATCGATTTCCTCGTCGTCACCGGGCTTGAGAATCAACAGGTTCGTCTTGTCATATCCACTGGCGATGATGTTCTTCAGGATGATACGGCCAAAATTCATTTTCGTTCCCGACACGCCGACAATGCCTATCGAGGTGGGATGCAGCAGATTGCCGATCTTGCGAATCGGTTTCGGTGTGGGGGTGGGAGTCGGATGGCGGAATCGACATTCACCATCCAGCACAAGCGTCTCGATCACAAAGGGTGCGCCAGGATTAACCGGCGAGTAAAAATGTGACAGCTCGATAAAGATCTCGAACAACATAATTAGCTGTTCATCGTGCATTCCGGCACCCTTTCGGTACGCAAGGGATTGCCGGAAGAGTTCAAAAAAGGCATCAGCGTCCGTCAACTCGACCGCGGCAATCGCCGAAACACGCGCAGTTCCAAGAAAATCGGCATACAAAATGGCATCAGCACCGCCCGGGCCGGCACTGATGATCGATCCGAACTCCCGAGTGTTCCGGACCTCGAGAGAAAATGAATGCTCGGCTAAAGCAGGTTTCTCGCCGGTAACCAGTTGAATAAGCTCTGCAGCCGAAACCGTTTCGCGACCCTCGGAAGCGACATCGCTAAACAACCGGGATATCTCTTCAAGTTGCTTCTCCGTGGGCGCGCGACCGTTTGATTGCTCTTGTTCTGGCATAAATTCTCTCCGTCAATACGCGCCGATCATTCATAGGAGGCGAAGGACTGTACGTAATTTCGCTCGGCGTAAAATGCACGAGCCAGCAAGATGCCCGCAGTCTGAGCACCCTGGCCACCTCGTCCCATGATCGCAAGTTCAAGCATCGTTCATGAAATCCTGCTTGGTTGTGTTTTATTTCGTTATCCGGCCACCTGGGGGATTTGCAGGCAATGCCGTCCTCGACCTTGATCGGGTCAGGCCCGGCGACGTAGTCATAGCAATAGCTGGGTACGTACGTGGTCTTAGTCATGCGCTGCCTTCTCAAGTGCTAAGCGCACCTGACCGACCGATCATACACCACTACAGTTATCGGCCGTGCTTCGGTAAATACTGACGGTAACACCCAGGAAACGATTCTATATTCAACAAAATGTAAATCCGTTTGTCAGACCGGATCTTCAAAATGGCCAGCCTGGGGAGAGAACACAGAGACGGCGAAATGATCGTCCACTAGCGAGACATCGGAAACCGCATGTTTGTTAGCCAGGAAGGCGAGGATGAAACGGTGGCCAGGCGGCTGTATAGGCAGCAAAGGTTGGGAACCGTTTCCTGAATGAGCAATATGGGTGATCGCGATGCACCTGCCATTATCGCCGCAGCCATCTACGCGGGACATCGCTACGCCCGAGAGTTGGGAGTCAACACAAAACAAAGTGATGTTGTCCGCCAGGACAAGCTGTTGGAACCAGACTTAACTTCGAGATTCCAATACCTTATATTCGCCGAGCTTTTCCTGCGGGAGTTCTGCGTGATTGAGTTGAGCATGGTCATGCATCGGCCGGAGTGCGCTCGGTAGTCGTTAGACCGATCCCGCGAATCTCCCGCAACACGCTGGTAAATGTATTTACATACTTACAAGATAACCTGATGACGAGCCGAGTCCAATCTCTTACGCAACAAACACGCTGCGACTTTGAACTACTTTGGATTTTTTGTTTGACGGCCTGGTTAGTAACTAGGTGCTCGCGACTCCAATTCAGAAATCGAACTTCAAAAAAATCAACCCGCCATCGTAATCCCAGTCCAGATTTCCGTTAGTGTTTTCCTTGTCGACCCCAAGATTCATTCTTACACTGTTAAGGCCAACACCAATCGCCATGCGATCGAAGAGTTGATAGTCCAGACCGAGGTAAACGTCGTACAGTGACCCGTCGAAGTCGCCATATTCGAAGGCAAAGACCTCGCCGCTCGCCCGAACTGACCATTTTTCAGAGAAACGATGTTCTCCCCTCAGACCAATCACCGGCAGAGGTGCCGTAAAACCGCCACCCTCCCGCGTACCAGCCGAGGGAGCGGAAACCGAAGTATTTATATCGGCAATGTAGAGGCCCGCGGTCAAACCGAGATATCCATTGTCGCGCCGCATGAACGACCACGTATAGGCGGTCTTGTATATGGCCAAGTCGAAGTCGCTATTGATCAAGGTATCAACAGGGAACAAGGTATCGTTCCAATCAATGTCCCGTTGAATTTGTTTTGAACCGGTTCGTGACAAGTCGAACCAACTGAAGTCGATGCGATGTTTCTGATTGAAACGATAGTAGCCATCGAGACGAAAGACGGTGTCCGAGGTGTCAAGCCCGAGCTCGTTTTCAACGTCAACATCCGTGCCGCTCATCGAGCTTCCCTGCGCATCGAAACGTGTTTTGCTGCCCCTGTCGGCTACGAACAGCCCAATGCTGAGGCTGAGTTTCTCCTTATCTGCCGTCTGGGCCAGGGTTTGCGAAAACGGATTGATGAGGACGATTGCAGCAACTGCAAGATAACAGCGCCATCGATTAGTGTTGAGATGGTTTATCGAAGAACTTTTCATCAGAGGCTCCCTTTGGTCGGCTTATGACGTTTGCTGCACGCGTCGACGATGTCCGCAGTACAGGCTTCAAGACTTGACCATGTAATCCTTCGCCTCAAGGCAAACGCTAAATGCTTTCTTGAAATTATCAACCTGCTCTGCAGTTGCCTGTTGCTGGGCCTCGCCCTGTGCTTTCGCCTCTTCCTGCGCGTGCGCGCTGGCCGCACGACCGCGCCGACGCGACGCTACCGCACCCGCCGCAGCACCAATGGCAGCGCTGTCGCCGGCATCGCCACCGGTAACCTCGCCAATCAACGCGCCTGCAGCGGCACCCTTGACAGCGCCCTTGGCGCCTGCGCCTTGAGTCGCACTTTGTGCCTGTGCAACCTGTTGCTCGGTTTGCTGTTGCTGCTGCTCACTTTGGTTTTGTAACTCGAACGGGTCACTACCCGTGTTACTGGCTGCCCAGTCGTAACATTCCGCTTCGTCTTTTGATTGCTGGTCCGATGCCTGCCCCTCCGTAGGAAACACGTATACCTCGAGAGTTGATGCAAGCGTCTTGCCGCCTTCCTCTGCAACGGCACCGGATAACGGGATCGCGACCAGGAATGTGATCAGGATTGGATGTTTCATGATTTCCCCCCGGAGAAATATGTCAGTGGCTATTAGGTGGGCGTGTCGTCGCAACCGCCACCCGAAATAGAACGATATTTGATCTGGCTATCCGGCGCTATCGAGAATCCGCAAAGATTTCAAACATTGTTGTTATTTCGGAGGCGCGCAGAGATTATCCATAGCATCGCCGATCCGATCAGGCCGTGCAGGGCAGCTACTGGCCACAGAAATGGCCCATTCATGCCTCCGGTCGTTCCCAGATACATAAGCAGCGCCGCGACACCGACGTTGTAAACGCAAAGTCCGGTGCGCGGGGCGAGATTTGTATCTTGTCCCGGCGATTGCCATCCTGCGACGCCGACCGCGAGCAACGCGATTCCCAACACACGCGCTACAGCAGCTCCGGTTAGGCCCAATCCGTCGCCCAGTAACAACCCGATTACAAAAAGTGGCGCCACCAGCAATGCGAGTCCGATTAATACCTCCACAATTGCTGCCGAGTTGAGTAGGAGTCTGGCGTTCATCATCTTAGGCCTCCGTAGCTTGTGCTACTTGCCTCCGGCAATGACCGACACCGGATTGAAATCCGGGCCCACGTCGATGACGCCCACACTTTCGCTATATTCTGCGTATTTCACGACCATTTCTGCCAGACGGTCAGGTTCCAGTTCGGCCAGATTGTGTAGTTCCGACGGATCTTTCTTGAGATCGTACAGCTGCCACTCCCCTGCACCTTCAACGCCGGTGCTTTGCAGCCATTTGCCAAGCCGCAGCGCCTTGTAATCGCCGTGGAAAACTGCAGAGTTTCCAAAGAGCTCGTAACCAAGCCAATCGTCCGCACCACGGTGCGTCGATGATTCGCCCCGCATGAGCGGCAAAATGCTCTTTGCATTCATTGGGAAAATCGTCTTTCCCTTGTAGCTGGTCCCCGGGTGCGTTGCCTCGGCGACCTCCAGAAGGGTCGCCGAAAGGTCTGTGACATAAACAAATTCGTTTGTCTGTCCGGCTTCGATCCATTCGGGGTAACGAATAATAAACGGGACGCGCAAGCCACCTTCAGTTGAAAATGTCTTGAACCCGCTTAGATGTGCTGCCGCAACCTGTGCCCAGGGTGGTCCGTATGATGAAAATGATCCTCGCATACCGATGTCTTCAACAGCGGTATTCGGATAGTAGGTGTTGTACCAGGGCTCCCCGCCGCCAACATTCGGCTGGCTCCAATCGGGCCCGTTGTCGGTCATGTAGATGATGATTGTATTGTCGTACTGGCCGGTTTCCTTCAAGTGATCGATTACGCGACCAATGTGAACGTCCATGTGATCGATCATTCCACCATAGGCAGCCATTGTGTTTGCCTGGGCGACTTTCGCCTCAGCCGGAAGCGCGTCCCATGCGGGCACCCCGGGGAATCTGGGTGATACAGGAAGGTCTTGTGAGACGATACCGAGCGATTTCATTTTCTCGATGCGCTGCTCGCGAACGACGTCCCATCCGGCGCTGTAAACCTCTTGATACTTGTCGATATATTCCCGCGGAGCCTGATGCGGCCAGTGCGCAGTCTGAAACGAAAGATACGCAAAGAAGGGCTTATCCGTATTCTGTTCGGGGTCGAGGAAGCCGATTAGTTTGTCGGCATAAAGCTCATTCGAATGAATGCCCTCGGGGCGTTCTACGATTGATCCGTTGGAGGTGAACTTTAGATCCCCGCCTTCACCCTCTCCAGCCGAGGTCGAGTCATAGTTGCTTCCTGCGCCCTGCAATAAGGTATAAGTCTGGTCGAAGCCACGGTCGTGGGGCCGATACCCCTCGTCGGCGCCCAGGTGCCACTTGCCCGTCATATAGGTGCTGTAACCGGCGTCGCGAATCAACTGAACGATTGTGACTACATCCTTGTTCAAGTATCCCTCATAACCGGGCTGGCCTCTTTGCTCGTCAACCAGAAATTCGTGCATGTTGCCCAGCCCGCTGCGGTGGTTATCAACACCCGTCAACAGGAGCGAGCGTGTCGGCGAGCAAGTTGCGCCAACATGGAAATTGGTGAAACTTAATCCGTCACTTGCGAGCGCGTCGATGTTGGGTGTTTCGACTTCACTACCAAAGACGCCGACATCTGAGAACCCCATGTCGTCGCCGATGATCAACAAGATATTCGGCCTGGATTCTGACGTGGCAGCAGATGTTGATACAGCGGTCGTACCCGGCTCTTCCGCAGTGCATCCTGCGAACAGCACCGCGAGCAGCAATGGAATTACGATTGGATGTTTCATTTGTTCTCTCCTCGACAATCAACGTTGCCGACACCGCCGGCCAGTTCAATAGACCGTTAGTAAGTGAAGCCAAAGAATATTTGCACCTGTGAAAACAGGCTATTGAAATTCCGCATATCGATCATGCCAGTGTTCGTTCAGGTGCAAAAAGGGTTGTGCTGGCAGAGAGCTGCAGATGCCTTATGGTTGAACCACGCCTGAAACTTCATTCGAACAACGCATTAGAAGCGTCGACTGTCGTTAGTCCTCGGGAAAGATTTGAGCCCACTCCTCGCGAGTGACGTGCTCTCTTAGCTCAAATCTAAGATCAAGAATGTCGCTGCTATACGAATCGAGGGCTGCATAATAGCGTTGACTGATGTCAGCGATAGCTTCTGGATTGTCTTCCCGACCCTCCAGGGACTCGCTAAGTTCTTTGATTATCTTCTTGACCTGCTTGTTATGGTCTTTCGCTCTCTTTTCTATCGCTCCAAGTACGTTGAGCGCATCACTTCGCAGTTCATCTTTGACCATTACGCTTTTGACGGCGCTCTCGCTTTCGGCTATGAAGTCAAGGAATGCGGTCGTGCCACCGCCGAGAAACAGAATCACAAATAGTGCGGCTAACACGCTTGAGTCTCCCTGTCAGATGGAATGAGTGGATTTGATCGCGGCGCTAATTGCATCAGTACGCGCGGCGGATATTTGGCCCCACTCTTCGGGGGTTGTCGTTGCTATGAATGCTTTGCGCAGCTCCAGTATGCGCTGCTGATTCAATCGAATCCCGGCGTCTGAAGAACTGACAAACGCATCGAACTCTGCCCGAGACGTGTCGTAGTTTGCATTTAGCTTTCTACCGCGATCTTGCCTTTCTTTTTTCAGAAGCCGAAGCGATTCCATTTCTTCGGCCAATTCATCCACTAGCGCGATGGCCCTGGTCTCACGCTCTTCGTCATCTATGGCCATCCGAATTTCAGCGCGAAGATCTTCGAACGCTTGTTTTTCAAGGTCACCCAGCGTCACATCTCCTTTGCCCGCGCACCCGGCAACAAACATCACAATAATCGATGACATGGTGATCAAACGTCTCATTTGTCTTTCCCTTCCACACACACGGTTGCCAACGCTATCGGGCAGCCATTTGTCAAATGCCTCATGGCGAAACCGAAGAGTATTCACCCGCGGGACAGCGGGCTATTGAAATTCCGCAAGCACTAAGTCTGAAGTACCAGCCTGGCGTTGACTGTTGCAGTGAGCCAACGAGATGAGGTTCGGCGAGCGTCTACAGCCGAAGCCGTATGTACGCTTGGTCTATCTAAAGCATATCTCGATCGTCGAATTTTCGCCTGAGAGTTCTGGACGGCATCTCTCCGAAGCAGTTCTTGTATGCTTGCGAGAAATCCCCGAGTTGCCAGAAACCCCAATTCATGGCCACATCGGTAACGGTCGTGGAGCCGCTCTTTGCCCTGCGTAGTTCGTCCCGAGCCCGATGTAGCCTGAGACGAGTAAGGTATGTCAATGGTGACATGCCCATAATGTCCTGGAACGCATACTGCAATGTCCGCTCACTGACGTTGGCTGTCGCACACAGCTCGCTCACGTAGGGCCGGCGCCCTTCGAGTGCCAAAGTGTAGTCCTCACATGCTCTGACAATCTCGCTGAAAGATCTGCTTTTTTTGCCGTCATCGGCTTGCTCATCCGGGCTACACGACTCGATCGTTGCGATCAATAGGTCCATAATTTCGACTTGGGCACCATACCTCGCCCAGCGGTTGTCATCGAATATCGCCGGGCTTTTCTCCGCCACTTCCGCAATACGCGTCCCGAGTTCAAAGAGCTCCTGCGCCACGATTGGGTCTGGATGCCAGACTTCGTGGTTTTCGGGAATAGCAAACCCTCCTTTCTTACCTCGCAGGGACAAGTGCTTTTCCAGAACCCGTGGCGGCACCAGCCACCCAATGTTCTCATAATTGCTATCGGCGATGAGCTGTCCATGCGCTCCCGGTCCTGCTGCGATCAGCGCATGAGAATGCAATTCCGTGCCATCAAGGCTGCCATGTGCTTGCGGCCCTAGTAGCCAAGCCGATTCAAAATCTTCATGGACGCGAGAATGGGTACGCAAGGCCTTGGTGGTCGATTGGTAAATCAGGCAGCACCCCTCGAGCGGGACGCTGATCTGCTTGTACTCAAAACCGACCGGGTCGAGACTGATGACGTCCATGTTCAGCACCTCTATCCAATCGCCGACGGCCGTAGGATCTGTAATCCGTAAGACTGACACCTCCCTGTGCCCTTTTGGCAGATCGCTCCGAGGGGTTTGTATTGGTGGGCTCATGACTGCGGATTTTCCATAGACGGTTGCGTCGGTTCGTAATAATAATCAATCGGGGCCAAAAAGGCCTCGCAAATTACAGCACGCGTGCGCTTTTACGGCGCGGGTGCCAGCAGGAATTCCATTGCGAACTACGGCTGCCAGGACTCTGGTTAACCATAATGGCGGGCTAAGGTTCGTCAAAAGTCCCCGATGGGTTCGTCAAGAGTTGTTTTGTCTCGATGTCCATGACAGATGCATCAAATCCGTCAACATGAACGGGACAGTCTGCACTGTCAGGGAATTGCCTTTTCTGCCTGGTGGTTTTGGAGTCGTGGCGGACAGAGGCATGATAGTCGGCGACGCCTGGCGTCGGAAAATATTTCGATGGGACGCGGCGACCCCGGAGCCGGTGGCCGACCTCAGTAACATCGCCACGACGTGTCTCAGTGATGGCATCGTCGACAGTCAAGGTGGTATGTATGTTGGCGATGTCGGATTCGACTTTCTGGACCCGTTCGTAAAGCCGGTGCCGCAGGGTGTCATTGTCTATGTCAGCACGGATGGATGCTCGTCTGTAGTTGCTGATCGTCTTTTTTCACCAGGCGGTATGATCATTGCCCCAGACAACGGCACATTGATCGTTGCGGAAACGTTGGGTCACCGTCTTACAGCGTTCAATATCGAGAATGACGGCACTCTGCGGAATCGACGGGTATGGGCTCAATTATCGGACGAGGTCAAACCGGACGGAATCTGTCTTGATCGCGACGGCGCCATTTGGGTAGCCGGAACAGGTCCATGGGCTCTGCGTGTTATTGAGGGCGGAAAAATCGAGCACCAAATAACAACCAGGCAACCCGTCTTTGCGACCATGCTCGGAGGCCCAGAACGAAGACATTTGTTCATGTGTACTTCCGCCTCGAATGATCCCGTCATGACCCGCTGCGCGTCACGTGCCACGATCGACATCGCTGACGTCCGAACTCCAGGTAGCGGAATTCCCTAAGCGAGGGCCTGCAGCAATTTACTCCTGTCCCGATCGACATTTGTTCTGATCGCTTCCGTTGCGCGCACCCTTGCCGTGTGCTGTCATACTTGGAAACCAAATTGGGGTGGCAATATCTCCGAATGGCCGACAAGTTGACAGGGATTTGCAGAGCATTCAGTACTGCGGCGCTAGCAGGGCTTGGATTCGCAGTGAGCGCGCAGGCACAAAGCGCCGGTGAGGCGGAAAGTTCGGATGGACCGGACTCGACATCACTAACCATTGAAGAAATTGTGGTAAGCGCGCAGAAGCGCCGACAGGCACTTGAAGACGTGCCTTTGGTCGTTTCGGTGCTGACCGCCGATTCCATTCGGGACAATGGCATTGTCGGCCTGGAAGATATTCAGAGCTTCATTCCCTCACTCCTGATGGAAAGAAACATCCATCCCTTTGCAACCACGATCCGGATAAGAGGGATTGGCAATTTCGGAAATATTCCGAACTTCGAACCAGCGGTGGGCCTCTTCATTGACGGTGCATTCCGTTCCAGAACGGGCGTCGGCATGGCAGATTTGCTTGACGTCGAGCAAATAGAAATTCTGCACGGCCCGCAAAGCACTCTGTATGGCAAAAATGTGACCGCCGGTGTTGTCAGTATTGTCACAAAACGACCGACCTATGATTTTGAGGGGATGCTCGAGGGCCGTGTCGGAAGTGACGATGAGTACGCCCTGAGTGCGTCCATAAGCGGGCCGTTGGGCAACGCCGTCAGTGGCCGGCTCAGCGCACTGGCAAGATCACGGGGCGGATTGACCTATGACCTCTACCGGCAGGACGACATAAACGGAGTCGATCAATTGGGCGTGCGTGGCCAGCTCAAGTTCGAGCCTGCGGATAGCTTGTCCATACTGGCGATTCTAGGGCATTCTGACACGGGCGATAGTTGGCAATGCTGTGCGCCCGATACGCTCTATGGCCCCGCATCCAGTGCGTTCATCGCGGCAGTAACGGGGCAGCCTCCATTGGATAACGATCCTACCAACCGGCTGATTGCACACAATGACGTTTACCGGTTCGAAGGCGAAGCGTCCGAGGCCACCCTAACCATCAAGTACGACTATGACTCTGCAACCCTAACGAGCCTGACCAGTTATGACACCTATGAATTCTCGACATCCATGGACGCTGAGCAGTCGGTTCTCGATATCTGGACATTCAATGATCTTCAGCAGGGCGATACGTTCAGCCAGGAACTGAGGCTCACATCAACGACTGACGAATCATTCGAATGGATAGCCGGTGTTTATTACTATGACAATGAATTCACGCGAGGATCACTTGATCCGTCTGAAGCCTTGGTGGAATTGGGCCAGGATATTGCTCCGCTGCCACTTCCCGGCGCGCCCGGCGATAGAGCCTACTTCCTTGGAATCATTGATACGCGAAACATCAGCATTTTCGGTCAGGGAACATGGCATGTGGCGGATCGTTTTTCTGTCGCGGCTGGAGCCCGGTGGCTCGATGAAGAAAAACGCTTTTCTGTAGACTCAAGAGTTGATCTCGCGGCGCCCGGCAGCCTGGCCTTGGCGGTTACAGTACCAGCACCTCAATCCGGGAAAAGATCCACGAACCTACTTAGCTGGAACTTGAACGCGCAGTTTTTTGCGTCCGACGATCTTATGGTTTACACCTCGGTGTCTCGCGGCGTCAAAGGTGGTGGTTTCAATGCGGATTGGGGCGATCTTACCCTTGTGCAGCGAGAATTTGACGACGAAATAGTGCTGAGTTACGAGTTGGGTATCAAGAGTTCGTATTTCGACCGTCGGCTGACGCTCAACGCAGCGCTGTTCGAATCACAATACGACAACTTTCAAAACGCTTCCTTTCTCGGTGTAAATTTCCTGGTGCGCAGTGCTGAAGAAGTGACGACCAAGGGGCTCGAGATTGACTCAAGCGCTATATTGGCTGAGTGGCTGCAGATGAATGTGGCTGCCACATTCATCGACGCAAAATATGACCGATTTACGAATGGCCCGTGTTATTTTGGGCGGACGCCGGACAACCCCGCCGACGGGACCTGTGTGCTCGACGGCGACGGGTTGCCATCCGCTCCGGACCTGCGGATTTCAATCGGTGCCTCAGCAGACTGGAGGGTCGGTGGAGGCGAGCTCTACAGCCGCGTCGATTGGATCTGGACCGACGATGTGCCGACCAACACAAGTTTGGACCCGCGTTCCTTACAGCCCTCCTACAGCATTCTGAATGGCCGACTTGGCTGGCGCGATGAACGGGTTGATGTATCAGCGTGGATCAAGAACGCTACGGACGAGAGCGCGGTTCTCCTATCCGGTGCTCAGGTGCTTTTTGGGGCAGCCGATGGCGGTTTGCAGCTTTTTCTAAATGACCCGCGACTGTACGGACTGACAGTTCGGTATCAGTTCTAGGAAATTGCGGAATTTCAATATAGGCAGCTAAAACGACAACATATAATTATCGGATCCGTTCAGGGGGATTCCGATGCAGTGCGCCACCACCAGGAAATGGCAACCACAACTTCTACTTATCGTGTTGTTTTCGCATTGGGCACTTCCCTCAGGCGCCGCATCCAAGACGGACATCGTGATTTTCAACAATGGCGACAAGCTGATGGGGGAGGTCAAGTCATTGAAACGCAGCCAACTTAATCTGAATACTGAGGCGACGGGAACGATCGGAATTGAGTGGGACAAAGTCTCAAATGTTCTCACTAACCAGAAAATACAGGTCGAGACCAACACCGGTGTTCGGTACTTCGGGAGTCTTGCGTTATCAGAGGAGAATTCCAAGGTAGTCGTCGTGACCGATGATGGGCCGCAAACAATTGACACGTCGCGAGTCATTTTGATGACACCCATCGAAGGTGGCGGAAGACATGCGCTGGATGTTGATTTGTCTGTTGGATACGACTTTGCGAAGGCGGGTGGTGTCAAGCACGCGACGCTTGGCGTGGACATGGACTACCGAAGTTTGATCCGGATTGAGTCCTTCAGATTCAGTACGGTTGTAACCGATAGTGATTCGCAGGACCCCAGCAAACGCACGAATCTGGGGCTTCGGCACACCCGTTTATGGAACAAACGCTGGTTCACCAACGGAAGTTTGTCGTTTGATCAAAACGACGAGCTCGGATTGAATCTGCGTTCCACTGTCGGCGCCGGCGGCGGTCGATATCTCGCTCAATCAAGTAGCATGCTGTTGTCGCTGGAGGGAGAATTGCAGTTTTCGCGCGAGAATCTGATAGCGGAGGACGATGATACAGATTCGTTGGAAGTTGCTCTTGCAGCAAACTGGGACTGGTTTCTGTTCCAAGATCCCGAGCTTGACTGGTCAACAAGGCTGCAGGTCATTCCAAGTCTGACAGAACATGGTCGCGTCCGTGGTGAGCTCGACACGACTCTAAGCTGGGAAATCTTGGGTGATCTGAAATGGGCGTTTTCATTTTACGGCAGTTGGGACAATCAACCGCAATCTGAGATTGGCGCAACATCCGATTACGGCGTCAATACGGCGTTATCTTATGATTTCTAGCATACTGGAACGGAGGTTTAGAGTGCGCGCTAGTATTAGACGGCCTTATGCAACACTAAAAAAATATTCACGGGAGAAAATAGATGCAAAAGAAAATGATATGGGTCGCCGTCATCTTAATTATGTCTGCAGGACCCAATGCTTTGGCACAAGAATCGCTGGTTGATCATCTGATTAGCGCTTGTGAAGTTGACATTGAGAATTATTGCAGCCAGGTAACTCCAGGCGAAGGTCGGTTGTTGCATTGTATGGCTGCACACGAAGACAAGATCTCTGGCCAGTGCGAATACGCTTTCTACCAAGCTGCTACGTTACTCGAACAGCTATCGATGGCGATCGCATACGTTGCTCGTGAGTGCGAGATTGAGATTGAGACGCTTTGTAGCGATGTCTTGGTCGGCGAAGGCCGAATACTTGCCTGTCTCGACGCGCATGAAGAAAAAGTAGGCGAAAGTTGCAAGAAGGCGGTCGCCGACACAGCTGCGGAATAGCAGAGCGAAGAAAGTACCGGGGTAATCAATGCGGGAATCTTGCGTGATTGAGTCCTGCATCGTTATGCGTTGTAGTGCAGATCAGGCAACGGGCGCCCTCACGGCACTCTTATTAAACAACAAGTTACGGTTCAGTGATCTAATTTCGAACCTAGTATTTAGAGAGGCGTAATGAACGGTTGGCAAGTGCCTGCTCGATTTTGAATCTTGAATTCGGATTAGCCCACACCCGTGACAGGCTCGCCGGGTCGCATTCCAGACTGGGATCATCGTTTAGCAAATCGTAATCAGCCTGGATACTCCGGGCCTTTTCTGTCATTACGAGTTCGCGTTCGGTGGTGTTGCCTTCCAGAACCCATACGCCCGACAAATCGGGCTCGGCGGTAGCTGGAACGCTCGTGAACAACAGGACAAAAAAGCTGCTGACAGACTCGTAAATCTCATCAGCAGCTTCTAACACTTTGGACTTGTTACGTCGAGTCCGTGACTACTATCAGGGGTTCCTGCACGGATTAGATCAGGCTGCGACGAGCCTCGCGACCGGATCTGCTTTTCCTTTGGCCTGCTCTGCGGGGACTTCCCAGTCTTTCGCCATGTGGTTGAAGTCGAAGAAGGGCTGTTCGTCACCCTCATCGATGGCGTTCTGTACCTGCTTGTAAAACTCGCCACCGGCTTTGTTCGAAAAGGTGATCTCCACTTCTTTCGCCGCGTCGGCAGTCTCAGGCCTTTCGCAGTACTCGGGGAAGGTCGCCTCACCGGCATGACCTGATGCATAACCTTTGGCGAACATCTGCTTGAGGATGCCGAAACCGTCGTCCTGTACCAGTACATTGCCACGCGGATGGCCGCCCAGCGATTTCATGTGCCCGATGAATTTCTCGAGATTGTGACAATCGTAAGCCACGTGCTGGCAGGAGTGATCGCCATGCTTCTCGACGAAACTGGTCACCTGGGATTTCTCGGCGCGGTCGATGCCTTCGATCAATGCAATGCCAAAGTCACCGTAATCGATGCACCAGATCTTCATGCTGCTGTTCGGGTCGCCGGGACGTGCATCATCGATTCGCTTAATCAGGGTGCCACCTTCCACTTCGATGTGGAACCACGCCCACTTTTCGATGTTGCCCTTTTCAACGGCATAGGAAACATGATCGATCTTCTTGAGATATGACATGGCGGCCTCCACACGGCACGAATTATTTACAGGGCATTAGTCTAGGCGAGAGTTCAGGCAGGGTGCTGGCGTTTCCAAGGCACCACGGCCTATAATGTGCAGGATATTTCACTATTCTCCGCTTGTTATGCAGGATTCTTGACTTATGGACAGGTACGACACAGCAATCCTGTCGACGCTACAAGCGGACGGCCGCATCACCTGGTCGCAACTGGCCACGCGGGTCAACCTGTCAGCGAGCGCGGTCCAGCGGCGCGTCGAGTCCCTGGTCGAGCGTGGCGTGATCGAAAATTTCACGGTCAATCTGAACGAAGCCGCGCTGGGGCATGCCGTCAAGGCATTTGTCACCGTACATGTCGAACGACAGAACACCGAACTTGCCGAAGAATTCCGGCGCCGGGTCCGCGAGCATCCGCAGGTTCAGGCCTGTCACATGATCTCGGGATCGATCGATTTCATACTCGAGATCGTCGCATCGGACCTCGATGCATTCGGCAAATTCATCGACGGCGAGCTCCTCAGCATGCCGGCAGTCAAGGACGCGTCCTCTTCAATTGTGCTAAAAGTCGTGAAACCGAAACGCACGATGATTGCCTGAATGAAAAAGACACCGAACGGACACCTTTTCCGCAGACGGACCGGGGCATCACTCTCCGGGTGAATTCATTTGATAATCTCGCACAAGCACAAATTCATATTCTTCGCTGTCCCAAAGACAGCGACCCATGCCATTCGGGAAGCATTAAGAGAGCACACTGACGAGAATGACTGGGAGCAGCAGGTTCTGTTCGGCCAACAATACCTGCCGATCCCTGAACTCGCGTCTATCGGGCACGGTCATATCTCGGTTACGCAGTTGCGCCCACACATATCGAATGAGATTTGGGATACCTATTTCAAGTTCGGGTTTGTGCGAAATCCGTTCGACCGCTTTGTATCCACCTGTTTTTTTCTGAACCGGAAGAACCCGGGTTTCAAGAATAATGCCGCGGCCCTTATGAAACGAGCGCTCACTTTCGAACGATTCAGGCAGAGAATCCTGGTAAAGCCGTATTCAGAGTTGTTGACCGGAGATAATGGAGAAGTCGCTGTTGATTTCGTCGGCCGGTATGAAGATCTGCAGCAGTCATTTGACACTGTTTTCGAGCGCTTGAATCTCCCATCAGCAAATCTACCCAGGAAAAATGTGTCGGAGCATGCCGCCTACGCGGAATACTATGACGACGAATTGAAGCAGGCGGTGGGAAATTTTTACGAAAAGGACTTGCGTATGTTCAACTATGATTTCCAGTCTGCACCACCAACAAACTGATCGTAAACTTTCACGGCAAGCGCGGACAAGTCACTACGAACTAAGCCATCTTGATCAGCGCGTCAACTGCGATGACACCCTGACCTTCCGGCAACACCAATAACGGATTGACGTCGAGTTCGACGATCGAATCCCGATTCGCCTCCGCGTAAGCTGCTACCGATTCGATCGCAGTGATTGCCGCATCGATGTCGCCGGCTGGCCGGCCGCGAAATCCCTTGAGCAATTTGCTCACCTTCAATGAATCCACGGCCGCCTCAATATCATTGCGCGCCGCGGGCAACAGCAGCATAGCGGCGTCTTTGACAAGTTCTACCAGGACTCCGCCAGCACCGATCACGAGGCCAAGACCAAACTGAGGATCCCGCTTTATGCCGATGATGAGTTCTGCGACTGGCGCTTCGACCATCTTCTCGACCAGAAACTTTTCAGACAAATGCGACATCTCCACAACCGCATGTGTCAACGCCTCCGCATCGGCGATGTTCAGCCTTACACCACCGGCTTCCGTCTTGTGCGCGATGTCCCCGGAAGCAACTTTGGCTACAACCGGATAGCCCAGCGACTCCGCGGCATCGACGGCGTCACTCGCAGAACACAGCCGCCCATCGGGAATCGGCAAGCCATGGGCAACTAATGC
>Ga0255052_10001724_pt1 | contig 16271 bp, 16 predicted proteins | sample JV7_2_21_MG_FD_188632 | JGI IMG/M metagenome (GOLD analysis project Ga0255052, IMG submission 188632) | Seawater microbial communities from Jervis Inlet, British Columbia, Canada - JV7_2_21 | ecosystem: Environmental > Aquatic > Marine > Inlet | place: Canada: British Columbia | collected...
CGTGTACTTCATATCCATGACACTTTGAACACTCTATTTTTTCCATAAAATAGTGTTTTGCATGCAGTCTCGAAGAATTGATTTTCACTGCGTCCGGATATTTTTTATTCTCCTCCCAGTGACATCCCATACAGTACTTCCATGGAACAATGACCTTGCCGTATCGGACAGGGACCTCATTCGTTCTAAGAATAATTGCGCTTACCATGAGGGCGTTGAGTTCTGAGATCGAGAGATGGTGACATTCATGGCAATTAATATCCTTATGAACACTGGTCTTCCATGCATCGAAAGATTCATTCATTATGTGGCACTTGTTACAGAACGTCGGATCATTTTGAGTAATGTTATACGTTGTGAAAGCAGTAAGTCCGGCGCCGGTTACTGATATTAAGATCAAAATAGCGATTATGGCCTTTGCTATGCGAGGCACTTTCTTACTGAATAGACGCCATCTGTCAAGCAATCCCCTTATACCGCCTCTGATTGGCTGTTCTTCTTCAGTCGGTTCTTCTTCTGTCTTCTCTTCTACAGGATCCTGCTCTTCCATTTTAATCCCCCCTCCAAAAAAATCTTAATTTATTGTTTAAATTTCAAACAAGGAATAATCTTGTTAAATAGCCAAAAGAGTATAAAAGGTAAAATACCCATAAAAAGGGCACCCGTCACCCCTTCCTTGAATGTTTCCATGCTATGCGGAATCACTGGAATATGATATTCCATGTATCCGGCAAAAGAGAGGGAAAATGCCTGCCCCCCTATAACGACGTTCCACCTCATCATAAATACCCCGAAGAGGACCAGCGCTGCTGCAATGGCGGCCCTCTTTACCGTTAATCTTGGTAAGAGCAGCAGGACAAAGGGAAGGACATTTCCAAAGCCATACTGGTAAATAAATATTTTGGTGAAGTCCTTTCCATAAATAACCGTACGCAGTATGTCCCATGACTTCATTGCCGTATAACCCCTGAATATGAGGTCGACAAGTTCGAGGGTCAGTGCTGCAATCATAAATCCTAACAGGTACTTTGCTGTTTTTTTAACTATGTCAATTTCTGCACCTACGACTTCTTCAGCGGTAATTTCCCAGCGTTTCTTAGATGTCTTTATCCTGAATTTTTTCCATTCCATAATTATTATGTCCGTAAGCATGCAGAGCGCTATGCCGGAAACAATTGCAGACATAATGAATATAACAGGCATAAGCGGCGTCATCCAGAGTGCATTCGCCTTAACCGATCCGAATATAAAACCTGCATAACCATGCAGGAAACAGGCAACCGGGATACCGACGGCAGCCAGTAATTTTATTGCCTTTTCGTCTTTGTGAATGGCGCCTTCACTGAGGTCATAAGCACCAAGAGTCAGTATGTGATATAAGGTCCGTAATAACATGTTCCCGATACCGGCCTTGCCTTTGAGCTCAATCGTCTGTTCTACAAAGAACTTCCTGTAGACAAACCATATCTCGGATGCCACGATCGCCATGTAAAATGAATAAACCATCCCGAATGCGGCGATTGCCGACGTAAAATGAGGGGTGAGCATGACCTCAAAATTCCTCTGTGGCTGTTGCAGATGAAACAACAGGGGCATTGGAGCTACTATAAGAAGGGCAAAGGAGAAGACCAGTGCAAACTTCGCTATATCCTTCAGGTCGTCCTGTCCAAAGACATGATATAAAGATGACAGGACAAACGCGCCTGCAACCAGTCCCGTCAGGTACGGGTACATAACGATCTGGATAGTCCAGTATACATATTCATTGGGATAGGTAAACAGTTCCTTGATTGTCCATTCAGCACCATGAACCATCATTTCAGCGCCATGTACTACTTCCGGGGTCATCTATATCACCTCACATTTTCATCCAGGCCAAGATAATAAACCTGTGGTTTTGTACCAAACGCATCCTTCAGGATACCAACTCTTTCAGATAAAATTGTCTTAGTGACAGGGTCACTCAAATCTTTCAGGTTACCTAGCTTTCGTGCACCAAAGGGACATGCATTGACACATGCGGTCTTCATGCCCTGAGTTATACGGTGGTAACAGAAGGTACACTTTTCAGCGACATGGTGTACAGGATGAAAAAATCTGGCACCATAGGGACAGGCCATAATACAGTAACCGCACCCAATACACCATTCCCTGTCAACCAATGACACTCCGCTTGCGGTCTGATATGTTGCTCCAACTGGACAGACCTGAACGCATGGTGGATTTTCGCACTGGTTGCAGAGCTTTGGAACAAAGAATGCCTTGGCAATGTCCTTTGGGTTTACGTCTCTTTCCTGTATCTTCGGATCTGTAAAGCCATCCCGGCCCCCCATTGGTGTATCTATAAGCGTTCTTCCGTCCTTGAGTATCACATAACGCTCAACCCATGTCCTGGTCAGCGGCACTTCATAAGGGACTTCGTTTTCGAGCTTGCATGCCTTTACACAAAATCCGCAGCCAACGCACTTGTTTGTATCAACGAGAAATCCCCATCTCACATTGCTCTCCCTGACAGATGCTCTCGCCTCAGAGGGACTTAATATCTTGAAAGCACTGAGCGGCAATGCCATTACGAGTGCGCCTTTCATTGCTGTTTTTAACACATCTCTTCTCGAAAATTTCATTTACTACTCCTAAAGGTCCGGCTCATGAGGGTCATGGCAATCAGCACATGGTTCACCTTCATTATGCTCTGAAGAAACGATGCCCTTCATCTTTGCCCTGAAACTAGATGGATAGGGCAGATACGCGTGACATCGCAGACACTGTGCCCGGCTCCTGTCTATTACAAGTTTTTCTGGCTCTTCGGGATGTTCAAGGGCTGGGCCATGGCAGTTTTCACACTGAATCACTTTGTGCTTCGACGCCATGTTTGATTCGTATTGCTCGTCATGGCATTCACTGCAATATTCTTTTGTCTGGTACTTTACCTTAAACGCCCTCCATTCACCCTCGTTACTTTTCCGGTGGTAGCTGTACATAAAACCCCGTTCACCCACCCCAAAGTCTGAGGGCACAACCAGCGGTCTTATAGCCATGGTCAAGGCTACAACAGCGAGTACAACCCATAGAGGACGTAATACGTGACTCTTCAATTCAGCTTCCTTTTTATAAAAGATTCATAAAACAAAAAGAGAATTTCAGCCAAATTTAAACTATCTCATATAAATAAATTTTGTCAAAATAAAAAAAATTATCGAGTTATAATGTCAGCTTATAAGTAAGCACAAGTCAGTGTTTGTCTGATAAATTTACCAAACTAGGCTGTTACTAAATGTTATAATTTAACAGCTTATATAAAGGACTCTCTTCAGACAATGATCGAGAAATTTAAAGCAATAATTCAGTTCCTAACCAGTATAGACCAAAACAGTACCGATCTAACTGGAATCAATATTACCAAACAATTTAACCCAGAGATAAACGATAATGTATCGATTGCCAGAAATATGACCGCAGCTTTTTTATCAACACTTTCAGGAAAGACTCATCCTTTATATAAAACAGCTATCAGGTATCTGGACAGCTTTAAAGATGACCCTGAATGGGGCAAGGCAGCTGATTTTTATAAACAGGGGCATAACCTTATAGACTCAGAAATTTCACAACAATGCGAAAAAGATAATAATTTTAAAACTGATCTTATTAATCTCTCAAAATGGATTAAAGACCCTGCATCCAGTGAAAATCAGAACGAAACTATTGAGAAGTTAAGACAGGTTTTTTTCCCCGAAGGGCTTGCAATATGTGAACAACAGAATAAAAAGATTAACGATCTGCGAAATAAAAGAAATATTACTATTTCAAAACTCAATGCTTCTCCGATTACTGATCCTGCAAATGAAATCATCTTTACATCAAACATTCTCATAACAATACCGGGCTCTGCCGAAAGCCTTGACAGGTCGGCATTAAGCGCGAGACTGAAACATAAACTGGCCCAGACGATGAAAGAGGAACAGAAATACTGGTACGACCATCCTGTCCCGATAGGAGTAGCACCTGAACATAACGAAATATTGTATGGCCTGGAAGGCCTGGACAGGGCCGTTGATTTCGAAAAAAGACGGGGTACAATCGGAAAAGAATCGAGGATCGTATGCGTTCTGTCGGTGTCGGTCACTCATGAGGGACTTCAGAAGCATGTAAAAGAATATCTTGAAGAAGAACTAAAAAAAGAAAAAGATATCAGGCATCTTGATGTTTATGTAGTGACCGAGGCTGACACAACAAAAATGATAGAAAATATTCTGATCCCGGCTACTGAAAATCTTGCGGAGAAAAAAGATACCAACCAGCTTTACAGAATTATCGGGGTTGATGGCGAATATGGAAGGCATTTCAGTTTTTTAAAGGCTGTGGCAGCATTCTGGCAGGTATTCATTGATCCCGAAAAAAAAGGCAGCTTCAAGATCGACCTCGATCAGGTATTTCCACAGGAGGAGTTGGTAAGGCAGAGCGGGTTCTCGGCCTTCGAACATTTAAAGTCCCCTCTGTGGGGAGCGGAAGGCACAGACAGTGATGGCAATAAGGTAAGCCTCGGAATGATTGCTGGCGCACTTGTCAATGAAGAAGACATCGAGCAGTCTCTGTTCACTCCTGACGTACGTTTTCCAACAGATAAAATCAGGGCAGATGAATTAATTTTTTTCAGTACCCTTCCACAGGCTCTTTCTACTGAAGCAGAGATGATGACCCGGTATGACAGCAATCATTTAGACGGGATAAACAGATGCATACAGAGAATCCACGTAACAGGTGGCACCTGCGGAATACTGATCGATAAATTAAGAGAGTATCAACCTTTCACTCCGTCCTTTATAGGGAGGGCAGAAGATCAGGCATATTTACTGTCTGTTCTGTTTGACACTGATAAAAGCAGACTTCGCTACGTTCATAAAGACGGTCTTATTATGCGGCACGATAAGAAGTCTTTTGCCGGAGATGCAATAAAAATGGCCGCAACCGGAAAATTGATCAGTGATTATATAAGGATTCTGATGTTTTCTTATTATGTCAGGGCACTGTCATGGAATTTTGACGATATTAAAGATACAATCGATCCATTTACCGGCTGTTTTGTCTCGAGAATACCTCTTACGATCGTTTACCTGCGTTTTTCCTTGAAAGCAGCAACATTCTTTACTGAAGATGACAGACAGAAAAATCAACAGGGATTGGAGTTTCTGAAAATAGGAGTCAAGCGCCTGCATGAAACTATTAATTTTTTGAATAAAGATACAAATCCATTGATAGATCAGGTCCGGGATGAAAGAGAAGGATGGAGCCTGTTCTATCAAATTCTCGATAATGTAGAGAAAGGGTTAAAGACAGACGACGCATTCTACCCTGCGCTAAAAGAAAAGGCGGAGGATTTAATTAATGGCTGTAAAATAAATTTTAAAAAAAAGGATTCAAGGGGCCGAGGGCCAGGTTCATAACTTTTTTCACTCGAACCCTTAGTATTAACTGAAAATGTTCCCAGTATCATCCGGAAAAGAAAAGATGTTGAAAGAAAAACTGGCTAGTCTCGGAATTTACGAGAAAGACATGAAGGAGACATTTGTACGTTCTCGGGGACATGGAGGGCAAAATGTTAATAAAACCTCTACATGTGTTCATCTTAAACACATACCTTCGGGCACTGAAGTCAAATGCCAGAAAACCCGCTCTCAGGGAATGAACCGTTATTATGCAAGAGTTCTTCTTTATGAAAAGATAGAGCGTGCTGAAAAGGGCAGACAGAGCGAAGAGGAGCAGAGAATAGCAAAAATTCGCAGGCAGAAGCGAAAACGATCAAAACGGGCCAAAGAAAAACTTCTCGAAGAAAAACGAATCCATTCGATTAAAAAAGCTGGCAGGGCATCTATCTTTGATATTGAAGATTAACGAAGCTCGCTATATAATTCCTTTGCATTATCGGATCATTTCCTGATAATATTTACATAATCTGCACGGGGGACTCTAATGATAAATATTGACATACCAGGATTTGGAGCTGTAAAACTTGAGCATCTGGTCTCTGGCTTCACGGGCACTCTCTCGTTTAATGGAAAACTCATCACTGGCGTAAAAGAAAAACTAAACAAACTTTCTGAGTTACTGGACATCCATGTCCTTACTTCCGATACTTTTGGAACAGCTAAAACAGAACTCGCGGACATTAAATGTGATACACATATACTAGAAGGAGAATTTCATGACCTGCAAAAGGAAGAACATGTCGAGGGACTGGGAGCTCTATCAGTAGTGGCTTTTGGAAACGGGAATAATGACAGAAAAATGCTGAGAGTAGCGCGCATAGGGATAGCAGTAACAGAAGGAGAGGGAAGTGCAGTAGATATATTGATGGCGGGTGATATCCATATAACAGGCATTATCAATGCCCTTGACCTCCTGCTGAACCCAAAGCGTATCAAGGCAACACTAAGATATTAGTTGCAGTTTTTCAGAGAATTATATTTGCATCTTTCGTATTGTTTGAAGTACATTATAAATTCCTCATTACTTATAATAATTTAATAAATTCTCCATGAAGCATTTTGAGAATTCATTATTATTGAGAACCATCTCCATCCACTGGAGAGATGAACAGAATGTTTATTGATTATCAGGAGGCATATGGTGCAGAAAAAAATCGCTTTTGAACCAGCAAAAAGGGTAGAGAACCTTCCTCCCTATTTATTTGAAACTATCGACAGGATGAAAGAAAAGGCAATAGCCAAAGGCATTGACCTTATAGATATGAGTATCGGGGACCCGGATACACCGACTCCGAGGCATATAGTGGAAGCCATGAGAAGAGCGGTGAAAACTCCTGCTAACCATCAATACCCTTCTTATGCTGGAATGCCCTCTTTCAGGCAAGCAGCAGCCGACTGGTACAAAAAGAGATTTAACGTTAAACTGGACCCGAAATCGGAACTGCTCTCTCTCATCGGCTCAAAAGAAGGTATCGGACATATGCCTCTTGCGTTTATTAATCCAGGAGATTATGTGCTTGCACCTTCTCCGGGTTATCCTGTCTATCCTGTTGCAGCGCTTTTTGCAGGGGGAAGAAGTTATGAGATGCCGCTGCTTGAAAAGAACAACTATCTTCCTGACCTGAAAAAAATCCCCGAGTCAATCTTGAAAAAAGCGAAGCTTATGTTTATCAACTATCCGAATAATCCGACTGCTGCCTGCGCAGACAAGGCATTTTTTAAGGATCTGATTGAGTTTGCAGCAAAACATGGCATTATCATCTGCCATGACGCAGCATATTCTGAAATGTATTTTGGCAATGACAGGCCTTTGAGTTTTCTTCAGATCCCAGGCGCGAAAAACGTGGGGATAGAGTTTCATTCCCTTTCAAAGACTTATAACATGACCGGCTGGAGGATCGGTTTTGCTGCAGGGAACAGGGATCTGATCGCGGGCCTCGGTAAAATCAAGACAAATATTGATTCAGGAATATTTCAGGCGATTCAGGAGGCAGGAATAGTAGCACTGCAGACTAAAGATTCTGAACTTAAAAAGATAAGAAATATGTATCAGGAAAGAAGGGATATTTTATATAACGGTTTAACTAAACTTGGCATTGCGGCAAACAGGCCCAAAGCAACATTTTACCTGTGGGTAAAATGCCCAAAAGGATTTACATCAATGGATTTCACTTCTCACCTATTAAATAAGGCAGGCATTTTGACAACTCCCGGAAACGGTTTCGGAGCACCCGGCGAAGGATATATAAGATTCGCCCTTACAGTTCCGGTCAAAAGAATGAAAGAAGCGGTTGAGAGGATCGGGAGAGTTTTGTAGGAAAACAATATTTATTGTTTTTAATTTGCAGCTCCGGCCTTTTTCAGTAAATCAACTATTTCCTTAAACCCTCTTTTTTCTGCATCCATCAGAGCGGTTAAGCCATCTAAGTCCTTTAAGTTCAGGTCTGCGCCACCTGCAATCAGCAGTCTAACCACTTCTATATGTCCCTGATCTGAAGCATCCATTAACGCTGTTTGCATTTTAGAGTTCTTTGCATTTACATCTGCCCCCCTGGCAAGCAATGATTTTACTACTGCCTCATGCCCCTCATATGATGCATCCATTAATGAAGTGCCTCCAAGTGTATCTCTTGCCTTAACATCCGCACCCCTTGAAAGTAATATTTTTACTATATCAGCATTACCTTTAAATGATGCGTCCATCAAGGCAGTTCCCCCAAGAGCATCTCTTGCATGTATGTCCGCCCCAGCATCTAACAAATTCTCCACTATCAGGGAATCGCCTCCAAAGGCAGCTGCCATTAAGGCTGTCTGCCCTTTGACTGTATTTGTATTCACATCAGCTCCCTTTTCTATCAGCAAGCTGGCTATCTTTGTATATCCCTTAAATGATGCATTCATTAAAGGCGTTTTTCCGTAACTGTCCTTGGCATCCACTGCAGCACCATCAGATAATAGCTTACTCACCACATCAATCTCGCCTGTCCATGAGGCATGCAGAATTTGTTTGTGCATATACTGAGAGAAAGCAACAGAACTGAATAAAATTGTGGATAGGCAAACAGACACCACAAGCAATAAATACCTTTTGAAACAACTCATCTTTGCCCCCTTTCTTTTACTGCTAAACGATAAAGTTGCTTTTAGTTTAAATTCAGGATTGGATCGAATATAATAAAAACAAAGTATATCACCTGTAATAAAAAAAATCCTAACAGCAATTAACGTAAGAATCAAGGCTGACCATTAAATAACCATGACAATTCCATTAGTTATAGCCTGCCGGAACTTACTAATAAAATCGATTTATTTACATATTAAATTTATTTCTACATGAAGAAATATTATGGCTGAAGCTTATATCGGAATAGGCTCAAATCTCGGCAATCGAAAACAAAATTGCGAAAAAGCGATCAGTCTTTTAACAGAAAATCGCATTACTGTACTTAAACGATCAACTATGCTCGAAACTGAACCATGGGGAATTAAAGACCAGCCAAAATTTATAAACATGGCGATTAAGATTGATACAATCCTTGAGCCGGAAGATTTATTGAATCTGCTGAAAGAAATCGAATCTGCTGTTGGACGTACTCAAACATTTCGCTGGGGTCCAAGAATTATCGACATCGATATCCTGCTATATGATAATTTGATTCTTAATACGAATAATGTGCAGATACCTCATCCTGGAATAAAAGACAGGGATTTCGTTCTAAGACCACTTGCAGAGATAGCACCGGACAAAATCCATCCGGTTTTCAGGAAAAGCATCAAAGAACTCCTAAGTGAACTGCTCAAATAACCCTGATACTAATATGAACACAATCTCATTCCCCAGCTACAATCTTTCCAAAGTTCTCAAGAATACGCAATCCAAGAGCCTGGCTTTTTTCAGGATGAAATTGCACCGCAAATATATTATCCTTCCACACTGATGATGTAAATTCTACACCATAGTCAGTTGTTGTTAAAATTATCGAACTGTCGTCCTGTGCAACATAATAGGAGTGGACAAAATAAAAATAGCTTTTATCAGGTATTCCGGCAAGTAATGGGTTGTCTTTTTTTATATTAATCTCGTTCCAGCCCATTTGCGGAATTTTCAGATCACCGTTTTCAAAGCGAACGACCTTTCCAGTGAATATATCAAGCCCGCTGCAATTGCCAAACTCTTCAGATTCACTGAACAGAACCTGAAGCCCAAGGCATATACCAAGGTACGGTTTCCCTTTTTTGATAATATTAACAAGGGGATCAACAAGATTCAGGTCAGTTAACTCCCGCATGCAGTCTCTGAATGCACCGACACCCGGCAAGACCACCCCATCGGCGTTTTCAACATCATTAGGCCTGTTAGTGACCCTGACATCTGCACCAACTTTCAGAAATCCCTTTTCAACACTTCTGAGATTTCCCATTCCATAATCAATAATCGCTATCATAGAGATATATTATGTGTTTTCCGTAAATTTATTCAACAGATCGCGAGCATTTATCTTATCAAACTTGATAAAGATCATAATTATACGTTATATTTTGAACCTGAAAAAATTATTCTGATGTTAGGCACTAACGATGGATCTAATTCCTAAACAGATATTCTTTACAAAAGGCACAGGAGTTCATAAGGATAAACTGGCCTCTTTTGAGTTAGCCTTGCGTAGAGCCGGCATCGAGAAATGTAATCTCGTCTATGTATCTAGTATTTTCCCTCCTAAATGCAAAATTATCCCTGTAGATAAAGGTCTTAAGTTAATCAAACCGGGACAGATAACTTACTGCGTGATGGCAAGAAATGAAACGAATGAGCCAAACAGGCTTATCTCTTCTGCTGTTGGACTGGCAGTTCCCAAGGACAAGAAAAATTACGGATACATTTCAGAACATCATTCATATGGAGAAACAGCGAAAAAAGCCGGCGATTATGCGGAAGATCTGGCAGCTACAATGCTTGCCACAACACTCGGTCTTCCGTTTGATCCGGATCTTGCCTGGGATGCCAGGAAGCAGGTTTATTATGCAAGTAAATACATTTTCAAATCTACCAATATATGCCAGTCTTCTGAAGGCAATAAACACGGTAAATGGACGACAGTGATCGCTGCTGCAGTGATGCTGCTTGAACCTTAACACAGTAATCATTGACCAGATCAAATGTCTGATCCCCGGCCCCCGATTCCCAAAAACCCAAAAAAGATTCCGGACAATTTCGGTGGTCTGCCCTCAATGGTCTCCGGCTACCGCAATTCCGCTATAACTGTTTTGCCTGTAGCCTTTGACATAACAAGCTCATGGACAAAAGGTTCTGCAAAAGGTCCACGTGCAATAATTGAAGCTTCTAAGCATATGGAGCTTTATGATATTGAAACCAGCTCAGAAGTTTATCTCAACGGTATCCATACTGCGAAAGAACTACGTGCCCGAACCTCCCTTAAAATGATAAATGCTGTCCAGATAAATGTTAATAAATACCTGACTGACAATAAACTCGTAGTTGTTTTAGGTGGCGAGCACACAGTATCACTTGGTTCTATCAAGGCACATTTGTCTCATTTCAGCAACATGAGCGTTCTGCATCTTGATGCTCATGCTGATATGCGCAATTCATATGATGGCAATAAATTCAGTCATGCCTGCGTAATGGCAAGAGCAAAAGAAATTACAGATAACATCGTCTCTGTTGGCATCAGGAGCATCGACTCATCCGAACTAAAGAATATAAATAAAAAAAATATCTTTTATGCCATGAATATCCTCAAATCCAAAAACTGGATTCAGCAGGTCATCAGAAAACTCTCCAGGAATGTTTACATAACTATAGATGTTGATGTTTTTGATCCTTCTATAATGCCTTCTACAGGCACTCCTGAACCCGGAGGGCTGGGCTGGTATGATGTTATTAACCTACTGAAAACTGTTTCTGAGAGTAGAAATATAACCGGGTTTGATGTTGTTGAACTCTGTCCTTCAGAGAACAGGGCACCTGACTTCCTTACCGCAAAACTGATTTATAAAATATTGAGTCTAAAATTTCAAAACTGTAAGAAAAAGTAACCTTTCCTGTTACCGGCTCCTATCTTTGCGCCTTGCAACGTCTTGAATTCATTGTATAATTATTAAATCAGTCATTTCGATGGGTACAGTATGATCTATATCATAGAAGTAGTTTATTAAATAGAATTATTCTTAATTAAGACAATTGCTACTTTTGATGAAAGGTGGAAAATTACCTTTCATTTTCCCTCAGGCAGTCAGCCCCCCCTGGCTGCCTTTCTTCTTTTAATATTCATGCAACAATCAGACATAACATATCAATAACTATAACTCTTAAGTTTCTGATTTTAATATCCGATATAAATACTTAGAAAGGACTGCTAATGAAAATTAAGAAAAGAATACTGCTTGCCTCGACAATATTAATTATATTGTTTCTTGCCATGGAATTCTCTAACAGGTATGGCCATAATGTTGTGTCGCATAAAACAAAAGAAGCATATTTTGTTAGGGATGCCATAATGCACCTTCAGGGAATATTCAGAGGATTAAATGAATTTATCATTGATGAAGGCGAACCTTTATCAATCGCATTGACTAAATCACATATTGCAGGGTTTGATGAGTCATTTAACTCCATGAAGGTTTATTACAAACAAGACAATCATGATTCCTTTCTAAGGGAGCAAATCGAGCCACAATGGATTCATATCAGGAATTATGCGTTATCCTTTATAAAAACTATTGATATTAGTGTCGAAGATGATAACGCTATGATGCAGTACGATAAATTGTCAGTCAACGGCAAGAAATTATTACATGAAATGGATTTGCTAGCAGATAAATCACTTGATACAGCTGAATCCACCGCAGCACTATCAGAAATGATTAATTCTACCGCTGCACTTGTCATAATTTTAGTCCTGGTCCTTCTATTCTTTAATCTTTATCGTTCCATTATTTCACCTATAAGAGAACTCACCGAGATCGCAAAAGGATTCGAAAATGGAGACCTGAATATTTTAATGAATGACTCGAGGCATGATGAGTTTGGAACATTAGCCTCACATTTCAACAAGGCGATTACAAAATTAAGCAATATGATTCTAAAATTAAAGGAACTGGCTGTTATACTCAGTCAAAATGCAGAAAACCTTTCAGAATCATCATCACAAATTGCGAAAAATGCAAAGGATCAGTTCGATCAAACCAGTCAGGCAGCCAGTGCAACAGAAGAACTGAGCTCTTCATTTGCAAATGTGTCCCAGAATACTTCAGATGCAGCCTCCTCTGCAAAAAATGCTGCTAATATTACTTTTGAAAGTTCCGATATAATTACAGAAACTGCTGATGGTATGAATGAAATAGCATCGTCTGTCAAAGAATCAGCTAAAAACATTGAAGAACTGGCAGAGGGGTCTGAGCAGATTAGTGATATTGTAAAGGTTATAGATGACATTGCCGGACAGACTAACCTGCTCGCTTTAAATGCTGCAATTGAAGCCGCAAGGGCAGGGGAACAGGGAAGAGGGTTTTCGGTCGTAGCAGATGAAGTCAGAAAACTTGCCGAAAGGACAACAACTGCAACCAGTGACATAGGCACTATGATCAATACAATTCAGGAAAAAACAGACAATACAATTAAATCATTAGATAACTGGAATAAAACTGTAGAAGTCGGCTTGGAGAAATCCACCCAGACAGGACATGCTTTACATAATATCACAGTAAACGTAAATGAAGTTTCAACTAAAATAGAACAAATTGCTGCTACTGCTGAGGAGCAGTCTGTTGCAGGAGAAACTATAGCAGCCAATATAGAGTCTGTAGCCAAATTATCAGAACTTACTTCTGAAAATGCTCAAAAGTCTTCAGATGCTACAAAGTTGTTAACTGACTTAGTTCTGCAACTGCAGGACCTAATCAGTGAATTCAATTTGCAGAATCAAACACAGAGTAATGAAACTGATCATGCACTCAATATGGTAAGTGAAAATGGTCAGAGTAATCCTGCTTAAAAAGCAATACCTCTTCCTGCTATTAATTTACCAGAGTCATTTGAACAGGGACAAGAAGCAAACAGGTCCCATTTCCATGTCATTAATTTCACAACAAACACATCGGTCATTTTATGTATTATATATTTTGACTGAGAGTCTCAAGCAGTTTAGATGTTAAAGTGTAAAGTTGGGAAAAATGAAATCTAATATAACGTCAATTATAATCTCTTTCTTTGCGCTTTCAGTTATAACTGGCTGCTCAATTGTTACCACTCCCTATAAAGTTACGAAAATGGCAGTAAAAGGAAGCATACGAACTGTAAAGGGAGCTTATGAACTCACTGCCGGGACCACAAAGCTGATTTACAAAGTAGGTGAATTTACCTTTGTGGTTGTGCGTGCCCCTATGAACTGGCCATTAACGAGTGATCATATTGAAACGATTGATGGACTTCCTGTCAAAGAAGCTATACGTCAGGGTCGTGTAAAGAACTCTCCGTATACTGTTAAGGGAAAAAGGTACTATCCTATGTCGGTCTCAAAGGCCAGAAAATACAAAAAAGTTGGAATAGCCTCCTGGTATGGGCATGAGACACTCAGGCAAAAAGGAGGCCATATGACGGCAAATGGTGAAAAGTTCAGTCCTTATGCACTTACGGCAGCTCATAAGCATTTGCCATTGCCTACCAATGTGAAAGTAACAAATCTTAGTAACAATCGATCAATAATAGTAAGGGTCAATGACCGGGGACCTTTTCCGAGCTCCAATAATCCAAGCTCCGGCAAGAGAATTATTGATCTTAGTATGGGTGCAGCAAAAAAGCTCGGCTTCTATAAAAAGGGAACCACCAGAGTCAGGGTAGAGGTTGTAAGTTAAGAAAATTTTTATTGTCTTTCAGACTTTTATGGTAATATCTCATTAGGAGGTGAAACCATGAAAATCAGACTAACCTTAACTATATTTGTTTTATTGTTAATTTTCGGAATATCCTTTGCACTGAAAATCCCGGTTCGGCCTGCGCCCAACGGAATTGATTTACCGGAAGGCTATAAAAACTGGAAACTGATCTCTTCATCTCATCGTTCAGACAACAACACAATGCGCGTTATTTTGGGCAATGATAAGGCTATTGAAGCTGCTCGTAGCGGTATGACTAATCCATGGCCGGATGGGGCTATTATTGCCAAGATTGTCTGGAAAAACAGACAGCTTCAGAAATGGCCTGCAGCCACTGCTCCCGGAGAGTTTGTTCATGCAGAATTTATGTTCAAAGATTCAAAAAAATTCACGAAGACCGGAGGATGGGGTTTTGCACGCTGGACAGGATTAAAGCAAAAACCCTATGGGAAAGATTCATCGTTCGTGCAGGAGTGCTTCGGTTGCCACACACCTGTAAAGGATAATGACTATGTTTTTACACGACCCGCGGTTATTCCCTGAATAGATAATCAGAGTTGATCTCTGTCTGTGTTTGAAACCTACTTAAATAATTCCATTGGTTCGCCGCAGCAGACCAGTTCACCACCGCCTGCCTTTGTAACAAGCACCTCATTTCCACATATCGCACATCTGTATTTTTCCCCTTCTTTTTCAACTGTCATTGCAAATTACCTCCTCATAAATTTTCAGACTGTATCCGGACAGTCAATAACAGGCATCTGCTTTTTCCTTATCTTTGCAGACAGGACAGATACCATAGAATTCTATATAATTTTGGAATATTGTCAAGTAGAACATTACTGCGGCCAGATTTTATGCTCTAACGCTGAGAGCAGTTCATGAAATGTTTCGGGTTTCAGTGCCGAGATCGGTAAGGCATCAAACCTCATACTGATCGATTCGACCACTTCCCTGTCCACCAGATCCGCCTTATTAAAGACCAGTAATTCAGGCCTGCCTGTCAGCCCAAGGTCAGATAATATCTTCTCCACTGACCTGATCTGCTGTTCAAAGCGGGGATTCGAAATATCTACCACATGTAACAGCAGGTCCGCATCCGCCAGCTCTTCAAGGGTTGCCTTGAATGCCGTGAAGAGATCTTTAGGCAGGTCACGGATGAACCCGACCGTATCAGTAATTATTACATTCCTCTCTTTCGGGAATCTAAGCCTCCTGCTGGCAGTATCAAGCGTGGCAAACATTCTGTTTTCAACAAAGGTCTTACTGCGAGTCAGATTATTCAGGAGTGTGGATTTCCCCGCATTCGTATACCCGATTATCGATATTATCGGTAAGCCCTGTGCAAGCCTGTGGGCCTTCCTCTGCTTTCTTGCACGCCCCAGTGATTTGAGCTGCTTTTCGAGCAATGCTATTCTTTCCCTGACCCTCCGTCTGTCCACCTCAAGTTTCATCTCTCCGGGCCCCCTGCCCCCTATCCCGCCCATTAATTTTGACATCGCCGTTCCTTTACCTGAAAGTCTCGGAAGCCTGTAGCGAAGCTGGGCAAGCTCAACCTGGACTTTTCCATCCCTGCTGTGCGCGCGCCTCGCAAATATATCGAGAATAAGTTGTGAACGGTCAATAACCTTTATCTCGGTCATGTCGCTGATATCCTTGCCCTGGGACGGATTCAGGTCCTGATCAAATATTATGATAGTCGCCCCTTTGTTCATTGCATTGATAACCAGTTCCCTGATTTTCCCTTTCCCCATCAGATATTTCGGATTCATGTTTTTGGCTCGCTGAAGAACAGTGTCAAGTACTATCACGTTGCTGGACTCGGCAAGTTCCTTAAGCTCTTCCATAGAATCTTCCTGTTCATATCTGGATGCTGTTGATACACTGACAAGT
>Ga0255052_10001726_pt1 | contig 16268 bp, 8 predicted proteins | sample JV7_2_21_MG_FD_188632 | JGI IMG/M metagenome (GOLD analysis project Ga0255052, IMG submission 188632) | Seawater microbial communities from Jervis Inlet, British Columbia, Canada - JV7_2_21 | ecosystem: Environmental > Aquatic > Marine > Inlet | place: Canada: British Columbia | collected...
TCCCTGTAACTGACCGTGGGCACCAATGCCGACCTGTCCTCCGGCATCGACGATCTTCATGGCCTGCTTCGCGACGCGGGTTGTGGCGTATTCACGTTCGTGAACCCAGGAGCCTCTTCGCAGCGTACGGGCCGCGAGAGCGTAATACGGTGTGAAGCGCCGAAGCTTGGCGTCATCGTGGGGTGATTCGTTGTTGTAAAAATAATGCTCACCCGCAGGCCCGCCGTATAACACGAGGAGGGTCGGCGTGTAGGCGATCCTGGTTTGGGCTGCGAGTTGCACTACGTCGTCGTACAACGCATCCAGAGGAAAATTGTGTTCGTTGCCGCTGAAGCCATCGATCATGTGCGTCAAGTCCATCTTCATATCCAAACCACCCTCGGTAGTTGGCATCAGCTGCAGTTCCTTTGCCGCCTGCAACAAGTACTGACGCTGCTTGCGGTCACCGGTCAGATAGGCCTTGAGAGTTCTTACGCCATAATGTTCCTTGTATCGCTTCAGCACACCGTAGGCGTGTTGCTTGGATTTGAACTGGTTGTCGCTGAAAATTCCGGGACCTGTGGAATAGGCGCGAGGCCCCAGCATCAGGCCGGCGTCGACCATGTCTTGCGCGGATTGATGATCTATGGTGCTGGGCTGCACATCCATACCCGTGGTTACACCGTAGGCGAGGTTTGCCAGAAACGACGAGTTGCTGAAACTCGGGACCTCCTGACGAACGTCGTAGTGTGCGTGCGTATCAACGTAGCCCGGTACGACAACCTTACCGCTGAGGTCGTGGCGCTGGTACTCCGCCGGAATAATGACATCGGCTCGTGATCCCACCTGTGTAATACGACCGTCTGAAATCAGGATGACGCTGTCTTCGATCACTTCATCGCCATTCATGGTGATCGCTGTGGCGTTTACGAGTGCGATGGCGCCGGACGCTTCTGCTCTGGGCAGGGATACCCTGACCTTGTTCACGACGACCGCTTCGTGCTCTTCTGCCGGCGGCTCGGGCGCTTTTGATTCTTCCGAGTCCGTACCGTCTTCAGCAGACTTGTCTTCCTTGTCCTCGTCCGCATCTTTTTCCGCCTTAAAATCCAAAGACGCGAGCGGGCGTTGATAAAAATGATTGCCCGCCGACCAGGTAATCTGGTCGCCAGTTGCATTCCAACGCACAAAACTGGCGCCGACATCGGTGAGCTTGACCAGGGGAAGTGCAGAACTCTTGATATTCACAGCCTGCTGCGAAAGCCAGGTGTTCACGAGCGCAGCGACATAAGCTTGACTGGAGTGCTGAATCAGCGCGTACCTGCCATCAGGCGATATTTGAATATTCTCCGATGCGGTCGGTTCCTCACTCGAATAACCCGGCCCTTTCGAACTCAGGACCTCCCTGCGGTCAGTACCATCAAATCGAACGGAGACCAGCGACCTTTTATCCCCTGATCCTGTTTGCAGGTAGATGCGATCGACCTCGGGTCCAAAATGTGGCCGCGACAAACCGCGTGCCGGCACAACCAGGTGCGCTTCTCCCCCTTTCGCATCAAACCACAGCACGTCGGAGCCGGTGACCGGGCCGAAATCAGATTCGCGAATCTGCCGTTCATACCCCGACCCTCGCAGGGCAACGATGCGCTCGCCATCCGGCGACCAGGCCGGGTGAGAGTAATAGGCAGGGTGCTGGCTGATCCGCCTCGGCTTGCTGCCTTTTCTGGCAGCCTGGCGATAAATATGCCCGCCCCCTGTTTGCCAACTCACATAGACGAGTTCATCGCCCCTGGGCGACCAATCAGGAAACGCGGTGGCCGCCGCCTCAGGTGATATGGCATCGACACGGCCGCTTGCGACGTCCTGCACATAGATACGAGCGAATGCGGAAAATGCCAGCTTGCTGCCATCCGGCGAAAGCACCGGATTGGAAATTACGCGCGCCTCAACCGGACCGGTCTCGACTCTGTAAGGAAAGTCGAGCCGCTCGGCCACTTGTTTCTCAACATCAACCTGAAACGGTATATCGGTAACGGTCTTTGTACGTGTATCGATGCGGACCAAATGTCCGTTTATGGTTGTAATTATTGCGTCGCCATCTGGCATGAAAGCAGATCCCGGCATCAGGTCACGTTCAAACCATGCCTCTTGTAGATCTTTTTCCACCGGGAACGCGAGCCACTCATCTTCACCGGTATCAAGATCTCTGATCCTAAGGCCGGTCTTTTGTTCGTAGCGTGTGGCGTAAACCAGGCGTGATCCGTCCGGGGAAATCATTGGTCGCAACGCGCTGCCTTGTGCCCGCGTCAGAACATCCTCATCGCCGGTTCTCAGGTCTCTTCTCGCGATCTGCCACATAGGAAACTTGAGGTTGTAGCCAAACCCACCGGATTTTTTGGCGAAGTAAAGGTAGCGACCATCCGGGGAGAATGTCGCTCCCATCGCATTGTGCCGATCGTCGGGCCGTGTATCTTCGCTCGGCTTGGCCTTGGTGATTTGCACCCCGCTGCCGCCATCGACATGATAAGTCCACAACTCAAAAGTCCCCATGTTCCCGACCGTTCGTGAAACGACGATGCTCTTGCCGTCGGGTGACCAGGTCGGGGACGTTAATTGCGTGTCCCATGTTGAGCTTGTCAGCTTCACGGGTGCCTGCGCGTCGGCATCATCATTGTCGTCATTGCTGATATTGGCGGGCATGATCCAAAGATCATCCGGGCCATGCCGATCACTGATAAAAGCGATCTGCGACCCGTCGGGGGAGAACCGGGGCATGCTGTCAAAACGCATGCCGGTGCTCAGGGGTACCGCCTGACCGCCTTCAATCGGCAACAGGTAGAGGTCTCCCAACACCTCGATCACAAGTTGATTGCCTTGTGGCGACACATCCAGCGACATCCAAGTCGCCTCGTCAACGCTGAAGCTCAGTGTTTTGTCCGCCTTGAGGGGTAGCTTTACGCCATCTTTCGACGCGACTTCAGATTCCTCCGCCGCGGCTTCTTCGGCGGCCACGACCGGAGGGAAACAGTCGACAAACAGGAATACGATCAGCCACAAGGGCTGAAGAAATGAATAAGGTCGAATCATGGGTATCCCCACTAATTACTTGTTGATTCAGGCAATGGCACGGGCTCGGGTTTCCTCGGCATGCGCTCATCACGCATGGCGGCGTGATACAGGAAGCTCGTCAGGATGACGCTGGCCTGCTTCAGGTTCTTTTCATAGATTTCGTCGTACAGATCGAGCTGGCTGTGGCCCCCGCGATGAGCACCGCTGCGGTCCTGGATAAACTGATAACCCGGCAAGCCGATTAGCTGGAAAGACTCGTGATCGGTGCTCTTGGTGCCATTAAGTGTCACATGCGTCGCGCCCAGGTCGTGAAACGGCGCCAGCCAGGACTCGAAGATGGGCTGTGCGGCGGCATTGCCCTCGGCATGAATGCCGCGAATTTTCCCGGCGCCGTTATCCACATTGAAATAGACCGAGAACCGGTCGTAGTCACGCTCTTTGACGATTGGCCTGGTGAGGTCGGCCGCAGAAAAGTCGCCGACATACGTGAAAATATCTTCCTTCTTTCTGGGGTAGCTGCCGAAATTTCGACCTACGTGCATCCCGGACCCATAGTACTCCTGCTCCTCCCCGCTCCAGAGTCCGATGCGAATGGTTCGCTTCGGCTGCACGTCAAGCACTTTCAATATCCGCAGAGCCTCCATCACAACCGCGACGCCCGCGGCATTGTCGGCAGCACCGTCTCCTGGTGCGTGACTGTCGATGTGGGCGCCGGCCATGACGATTTCCGGGTTCCGACCTTCGCCTGGAATCTCTGCGATCGTGCTGTAACCCTTGTGATCGTCATCGTAGTACGTAGCTTCTACATCTACCGACAGGCGCACAGTATTGCCGTTGCCGGCAAGTCGCAGCAGCCGCTTGTAGTGGTCCGCCGCCAGCACCACAGCCGGGATTTCAGGCGTCATGCCGACATGATATTGATATCCCAAATTTGAGATGGCCATGCCATCGCGGTCATTCTTGCGAACCATAACCAGCGCACCTTCTTCCACGAGAAACGGGCTTAGTGCCTGCGCGAATCTCATGTCTTCAATCCATTCATCGCCTGTCGGACGATCTCCGACCGGCACGTTGAATGATTTGCGCTCATCAAGTTCCGCCTCATCGTAAGGCGCGACAATCTTGTTGCGAGGCTCGCGCGGCGAGCCTACTTCATCGATCAGCACCATCTTGCCTTTCAGTTTGCCTTGCCACCCCTGGAAATCCTCAACGGAGCTGATCGGTGCATGGACAACCTCGCCTTCAAGTACTCCCCCAGTACCCGGGTGCCATTCAACAGGCAGGCCATGGAGTTGAGCCCGGCGCGGACTTGTCATGTGAATTTCGCTGCGATTCATGGACCAGCCACGACCGAAATCGAAACTCTCGAGGTACACGTTTTCCACACCCCAGGCTTGCAAAGCATCAACCGTCCATTTGCTGGCTGCCCGCATGCCTGGGCTTGCTGTGAGGCGCGGCCCGATTTCATCTGCCAAGACACGCAGACTTTCCATCACCTCCGAGCGGTTAAAGCCCTCATCGCGAATCTTGTTGACCATGTCCAGATCGACGGGCTCTTCAGCCAAGGCTAAAGTGACGGCAAGAAACGAGACAACACAGACGGCGAGTGGGACTTTCAAATTGGAAATTCCTATCATTGTTTGTTACGAAGGCAGACCATTCTCAGCCACATCAATCAGGGCGTCCGCGAACCGATCAATCTCCTCAAGCGTCGTAAACACGCTCGGTGAAACGCGAATGCCTTCGAATTCGGGATGTTTGATTCCGACCGTCAGGATGCGCTGGTCCTCCCACAGAAAATCAGCCAGATTCTTGCTGTCGATTCCTTCAATCTCTACCGTCGCGATACCGCAGGCATAGCCCGGTTTGAGGCTGGTGTGAAGCCGCATGCGTTCGTTCTGCAGCGCGCGCTCGACCCAGCGGTTTCGCAAGTAGATCAGGCGGGCCTGCTTGCGCGACGGACCGATTCCCTCGTGAAAAGTGAGCGCCTCGGCAATGGCCAGGTAGTTGGCGGCCGGGTGAGTGCCGATTTCCTCGAATTTGCGGATATCGTTATCCATCTTCTCCGGCGCCGCCATCATCGGCCAGAGGTCCCCGATTCTGTCGCGCCGCACATACAAGAACCCGGTCCCATGGGGTGCGAACAACCATTTGTGCAAACTGGTGGCGTAGTAGTCACAGTCCAGATCTTCGTGACTGAAGTCGAAGTGAGCGAAAGTGTGCGCGCCATCGACGATGACCGGGATACCTCGGCCACGGGCCATTTCGACGACCTGACGCACCGGTAGAATCTGCCCCGTGATGTTGATCATGTGGCACATCAGGATCAACCGCGTCCGGTCAGTGATGTTGGCCGCGAACAACGCAACGATTTCCCCGGGGTCTTCGGCCGGAATGGGTATTTGAAACTGACGCAACACCAGGCCCTCGCGTCTCTCGCGCTGTTTGAACGTAGTGATCATCCGCCCGTAATCCTGGGTGGTCGTGAGAACCTCGTCACCGGGTTGCAGGTCGAAGCCAAGCTGACAGATCTGCAGTCCTTCCGAGGCATTGCGCGTTAAGGCGATCTCTTCGGGATCACAGCCAAAATTGCGCGCCAGGCGCTCGCGGACCGGTTCTCGCTGCGGCTCCAATACCTTCCACATCGTGTAAGGGGGAGCCGTGTTCGAGTAGTCCAGGTGACGTTTCATCGCCTGCTGGACGATGTCTGGCGATGGGCTCACACCGCCGCTATTGAGATTCACGAGGCTACGATCGTTGGTGAAAGCCTGTTGTACCTCGAACCAGAAGTTCTCGTCGCAGGCCAACTCCTCAGCGGTACCGGGGTAGCAGGCGAGCTCCGCCGCGACGGCCGAAGCCCTGGTCAGGTCCAACACCCCCAAGCCCGAGAGCCCGGCTGCCGACCACGCTACTCCAGAGAGGAATGTTCGCCGACTTGGCATTCGCCTCCTCCGTTTTGAACCCGAACTGCTACTCGTACCGCAACGCCTTGCGGAGGCCGGGTGCCGCGAACTCGACCAACGCCTTCTGCCCTTCCGGCAATGTACCGGGCAACTCCATACGGATCTTGGTGAGATTTTCCCGTGCTGTTCCGCTTTGCTTTTTGTCGGAGCCGATCCGCACTCGCTCGCGCCAGTCATCCGGCATGTCAATGCCGCAACCATCCAGGAGTTTACGGAAAAAGACCTCCGCCTCAGGCTCGTCGAGATTCTTGACGTTGTGAATCAGGTCCTCAAATTTCAGGACCAGCGTATCTGTATGCATCCAGGCAATACCATTGTGCATGTATATTTCCTTCATGCTCGGCACTTTCTTGTGGATGCCGAAAATCATCAGGTTGAGGAATTGCTCTGCGGTAACGTTGTAGCCTGAAATATGGCCTACGTTTCCTTTGAATTCTTCGGACATGAAAAACCGTGCACGGGCCAGAACCCAGTCATAGGGGTCCCGCACCAACAGCACCTTGCGCGTATCTTTCAACAAGATCGCGGAATTGTCCGTATACAGCAGATGACCCCAGCTCAACGTCGGCCTGTCCTTGTCCCAGGCAACCTGATCTTCCTTCATGGACGGCAGTTGGATAAACCCGGGTTTAAAATGCTGATCCACCGGCGCAAACATGCGCATGATATTGCGCTGCAGATGCGAGCCGGATTTGGGCACACTGTTCAGGAAAACCGGTTGTTTAAGCGGCACTTGCGAAAATTCGGCGTTGCGTTGGTTCAGATTGTCAGGTTTTAGTTTGATTCGTGGCATGAAAAGTGTCCCTGAAGGCGGTTCTTATCGTCGAGTTCGCACAATTGTATCGGTCAGGTGGCCCCTGGACTACCAATTAAATGCGCCGGCACAAAGGCCGGCGCACAAGGTCTTTCAGGAAGATGTCGTCCTAGAAAATCTTCTTGATATTGAGACCGTAACGACGGCCTTTCCAGTCATATTGAGAATGGAATGCACCGTATCCCTGGACGCGGATCCCGGACCGTTCTGATGCACGCGGCGGTAACTCGTCGGCGACATTGTTGATGCTCAGGTTGGCTACCCATCCTTCACCCCACGAGTAGTTCACGGACGCATTGTGATATAAACGGCTGTCCAGCGTAAGCTTGTAGTAGTAGGTTTCATCTTCACCACTCAAGCCGATCCATGAGTCGGACCTATCTTCGCCCGGGCGCCAGTTGTCCGTGCTGTCGATGTAAGTGGTCCGCCAAGTCACCGCCCACGGTCCCTTGTCCAGGCGGAACGTCAGGTTACCGACCCACTCCGGGTTCCCCGCCCAGCCCTTGCGTGACGTGATTTCTCCTGTCGTGCTGCTTTCCGTTTCCTTCTTCGTCGTTATGGTGTGTGCCGTGCGGATGGTAAGCGCCATGCCATCTGGCAATTCCATGACGTAGTCCGCCTCGATGTCCCAGCCGGATGTGCGCTGCAAATCGCTATTGATGTACTTCGACTGAACCGAATCGACTCTCCAGTTCTCGATCGGATTACCCGATTGATCACGCGTGAAGAGACTGCAGAGCTGGTCAGTAGGGTAAGTATCGGATTCGTAACAACCATCGAGAATGCCTTCGGCCGAGAATCTGTCTATCTCATCTTCCACTTCGATATGCCAATAGTCGATCGACATCTGGAAATCGGCTTCCCTGGCCGTAAAGACGACACCGATGGTGTTGGACACTGACGTTTCAGGGTCCAGGGTCGCCGCACCACCACTGACGGTTACATCCGGGCCAATAGTCGAAAAGATATCGTCAGGGATGCCCTCGGCCGCACAGTTATCAGCGACTTTTTGTGTAATTTGATTTTCCTCCAGCGATTCGCCCCACATGCGGCACGGGTCAATATTCGCATTGGGGAATTGATGAAAGTTCTGGCGGTACAGTTCAAATAACGCCGGCGTGCGGAATGACGTACCGCGGTTCGCCCTGAAGCGGAGAACATCGTTAACCCTCCAGTCCAGGCCGATTTTGTAGGTGGTATCACTGAAGTCCCGGGCGGGATTGTCCGCCAGTGCTGGATCCACAGCCGGCGTAGCGTCAATACTGACCTCGGTCCAACGCGCCGAGGCATTGAGCTCCAGGTAATCGAAGCCTGGCTTGCCGGCGAGTAGCGGCACCCTGGTTTCTACATATGCCGCTGTTGTATCCGTTTGACCGTAGGTCCCAAGGATTTTTGCGGATCCACGCCCGACAGTCTGTCCATCCCAGGCGTTGCCGGAACGTGATTCGATGCCGGGTGTGTCGGCGATTTCATCGGTCACGTACTGCAATCCGGCGGCGAGACCAAATTCACCTGCGGGCATGGAAAACAGCTTATTGTTCGCAAAACCGAGATCGAATGACTGGTTGTCATATACCGTGGTGCCCATTTCCTGGCCGTACAGGAAATCTCTTTCCTCGTCGGTGAGGTCACCCGCGACAACACGCGGGTCCAGGGCATTGATATCAATGCAGGGGATATCAGCCTCGCGGATCGTGCCCGTCGGAATATGTGCTCCATTGACGGTGACGAATTCCACATCCGGACCATAGCGGTCAAATGTCGTGCCTTCACACGACCCTATATGGCTCCCGCCCCAGTAAGGCATCTTGTTCATCGAGGCCCACCGGGCATCGTCATACACGATATTGTCCAGATACATGCCGTCCGATCTGCTGAATTGGTAGGAAGCGTCCCACGACCAGTTGCTTTCGCCGAATTCTCCCGTTGCGCCCACGACCAACCGCGTGTAGTCGACCTCGGTTGCCGCGCCGCCAGCAGGATAGGCGATGACCGGATCCAGGAGGTGTGCGCCGGTCCAGCCGACTGACTGCGGATCACCGCCGCCGACATCGACGTAATAGTAAGTGTAGTCGTAACTGTATATCAGTTCGCCATCATCATCGTAATCATAGCCCCAACAGGCATACCCAAAACACGAGCCATCAAAAAGCTGGAGGCCGTAATTCTCTGTGTAGTTATACGTCCAGAGTTGATCGTAGTCTTCGTGCGTGGTCTCGCGGCGGTTGAACAGCACCTCCGCGTACAGGGTGGTGCTGTCATTGATTTCAAACTCACCGTTCGCAAATAACGTGATGCGCTCACGATCCGAAATGATGGGCTGCTCATCCACAAAATCGCCGATATTTGGCCTGAATATCTCGCCAAGGGCGCCCGACGGCAAGATGAACCAACCTTCGGGTACCCGCAGGTCAGCAGGGGAATCAGCGCCGTTGTTGCGATCCGTTAAAAGGCCGCTTGCCGCTATGGATCCGTCATAGTCGTAAGCGACACGTGTGTTGTCAAAGGTTGTGTTGTGTTCATCGTAATAGTAGTACGTCCACTGACTGTAACGGTAAATCCACTGAGATCCTGCGTCCCAGCTGCCACCGTAACATTTGTAGTCGCCGGTCCTGGGATCGGTGACGTCAGCGCGGGTTTCCAGGCCCGGCTCGTTGAAGATGTACTCCTGTTCGCATTCGAAGATCTCGCGCTGGCCCTTCAGGATCTGTTCCTGCTTGTTGTAGTCGGCCGTCACGCGCCAATAGCCGCGGTCGTACTCCCGGCCATAGGAGGCATTGACCTGGTAAATCTCACCTCCGCTTTCTTCGGCCATCTGCGTATAGGCGTTGACCTCGCCCCCGGTATCCTTCCGGGTGATGTAATTGACCACGCCGCCAATCGCGTCGGATCCGTAGATCGATGACGCGCCGTCTTTGAGGATTTCCACACGCTCGAGTGCGGCGACCGGGATCACGTTGACGTCAAACGAGGTCACACCGTCGCGGACTCCGGCCGGGCCCGCGCGGCGGCCGTTGAGGAGCGACAGGGTTCTGCCGGCGCCCAGGCCACGCAGGTCAATCGTAGCCACGCCCTGGCCGCCATTGACGTTGCCAAGGATACCCGACAACACATCCGTCATCTGGTCGGAAGCCGCCAGGGCCGGGGTGGCAACCAGCACCTCGTTCAGATCCGCGTAACCCAGTTCGACGGCCTCGCGCACATTGACAACGTCCATGGGTGTCGGGCTATCGAATCCGCTTCGCGCCAGGCGCGATCCGGTGGTGACAATCTCTTCAATTTGCTCGTCGTCTTCGGGCGCGACGGCCTCGTCCTGGGCGATAGCTGGTCCTGACAGAACAAAACCGCCTGCAAGCGTTGCGCCCCCTAGTAATAGAGCGTGTCTCACAGCTTGTCTCACATTCATTCTATTATCGACAGGACTGTCGTTGCGTGGATTATTCATCACCTATCCCCCTTCGAATTGGTGGTTTCTGGCTCTCTCTCGAGTATACACAATCAGGAGCAAACTCAAACGAATTGAAACAATTTGGCTCGATTTGAAATAATTTGGCTGATGTCACCTGCTTGTACGTACATCTACCGATTGTATGTGTTCAATACGAAAACCGTATACGCAGTTACCGCAGTTCTTCCTAGCCTGTACGGCAAGTAGATTCATCGTGGAAAAAAGTCCCGATGTTGCCTCGCCGGCCGCCTGGCGCACTTGTCACCTCAGCAGTCAGCACGACACAATGAACATTGGCTCTCACTTAAGATAATTCGGGGCAACCTTTCATGAAAAAGCACCTTTGGCAGCTTGTAGTCGTGTTACTGATCGCGTCATCTGTTGAGGCGCAGTATCAATATCAGACGGATTTCGCTGCGGAGGACTTTCGGCAAAGGCGTGAAGCTGTCTACGATGCGATTGGATCCAATATTGCGATCATTCAGGGCGCGGAAGATGTTCAGGGCTTCATCGTGTTTCGTCAGAGCAACACCTTTTATTACCTGAGCGGTATAGAGGTTCCTTCGGCCTATATGGTACTGGATGGTCAAAGCAGGACGACATCGTTGTACCTGCCGCATCGCGACTCTGAACGCGAACGCGGCGCGGGCCCGATCATTTCCTACGAAGATGATGAGTTGGTCAAGCAGATGTCCGGTGTGGAAACTGTCAGGCCTATCGAAAAAATGGGGACCGATTTGTCCTGGTATCTGTGGCGGCCGCCAGCACCGGCGCTTTACACGCCGCATAGCCCGGACGAAAAATACCTGCAAAGCAGGGATGAAATGCTGGATGGCTTTGGCCGCAAAGTAGCCGACCCGTGGGACGGCCGCCCGTCAAAAGCAGGGCACTTCATTCATCTTCTCAGAACCCGGTATCCACAGTTCGAGATTCGCGACTTAAGCGCAACGCTTGATGCCATGCGCATGATTAAAGACGAAAAGGAAATCGACCTTATTCGGAAAGCGAGCCAGCTGACAGGACTCGGAATCATGGAGGCCATTCGCTCGACCAAGCCCGGGGTCATGGAGTATCAACTGGAAGCAGCAGCGACCTTCGTCTTCAAGACCAATGGCGCGCGCGGCCTTGCTTACAACGCAATCGTCGGCGGTGGTCAAAATGCCTGGTTCGGGCATTATTCGGCGAATTCGGAACCGGTCAAAGACGGCGACCTTATCCTGATGGACCTGGCCCCGGACTATCACTATTACACGTCAGACGTGACGCGCATGTGGCCCGTCAACGGGAAATACACCAAAGACCAGCGCGATCTGTACGGTTTTGTCGTGGAGTATCACAAGGCATTCATGCGGCATATCCGGCCAGGCGTCACAGCCGACCAGATTCTGGACGAAGCAGCGGCAGACATGCGCAAGGTCCTGGAGAATACTTCGTTTTCCAAAGAGATATACCGCAAGGCATGCGAGGCCGCGCTCGAGTTCAGAGGGCATATTCAGCACATGGTTGGCATGTCGGTGCACGACGTCGGCAGCAAAAAAGGCATACCCCTCGAGGCGGGCATGGTCTTTGCCATCGACCCCATGCTCTGGGTTCACGAAGAGAAACAATATATCCGCATGGAAGATGTTGTCGTTGTCATTGAAGACGGCGTCGAGAACCTCTCAGCCAATCTACCAATCGAAATGGACGACCTGGAAAAACTCTGGCAAGAAGAGGGGATCGTACAAAAACGACCAGCCGTTATGGACTAGTCAGGCTCTCCATCGCGCCAATCGCGTGAGCCGCCTTTTCCCGAACCGCCCGGAAAGCATCGTGTTGACTGACTTCAACAAGTGCAGCTTGAACAGCCGGGTCATCCATTCGGTCCTGAAGCTCACCAACGGCCCACATGCGTCCGACCGCTTTATCATGGCTCAATTGGTACAGGAGCTCTGCGGTTGATTTTTCGAATGTCCATTCTTTTAAAAGGATGTCACCTTCATCGAATCGAACCATCAATGGCTCTTCAGCAACGTCGAATCTAAAAGTCTGCTGCTCTTCATCAAGCCAGACGCTTTCGATCGTCTTTCCCGCCATCGTAGTGATACCGAGCTTTATGGGCAGTCGGTAAATGGGGGTTCCCAGTGTGCGATCCTGGGTTTGCTTGACGGTCACGGACAGCACTTTCTGCTGACTGTCCCATGCATGAGATATATCCAGGACGGGGTGCCCCGGTTTCAGCAGCCATTGATCGAAGAACCAGCTGTAATCCTCTCCTGTGACCTGCTGTACGGTATCGAAAAAGTCGGTCGTCGTTGCATTGCTGTAAGCGTTGGTTTCGAGGAATGCGCGCAGAATCTTCCCAAAAACGTCTTCGCCCACAAGCTCGCGGAACATATTCAGGACAACGCCACCTTTTTCGTAGGTGTGCCGGTCAAACATCTCGTTCGGCCTGTTCCACTTGTTCGTCACGATCGGCCGAATAAACTTCGTCCTTGCTTCCTCAAGGTAGTCATCCTTGTGCTCGTCCAGGGTCAACGCCGCTTCATCGGCACCGAGATCGTGACTGGCATACAGGTACTCGGCATGAGTCGCGAAACTTTCGGACAGCCAGTCATGCTCCCAATCCTTGTAGCCGACCATATCGCCCCACCATTGGTGCGCGAGCTCGTGCGCGATCAGGTAGTCCGGAGACCGGTCTTTGAGTTCGGCTGCGTTTGAGACTGTCCACTCGGCGATAACGGTTGCTGATGTGCTTTCCGCGCCACCGCCGATGCCGGGAATAATGATCTGGTCATATTTCACCCACGGAAATTTGACGCCATAGAGACCCTCGAAAAAGGCAAGCATTTTGGGCGTGGAACTGAAAGACAGCCGGGCATCCGCCTCGTCGCCAGGATAGACCCGGTAGTGCAGCGGCAAGTCGCCATGCCTGTCTTCGAGCACACTGTGGTTGCCGGCGACCATGACGTAGAGATAGGTCGGTTGTGGTTTTGTCTGGCTCCAGTGAACAGTACGGCGACCTGTTGCGGGTTCGACTGTATCGCTGACCAGCGCTCCGTTTGCGACTACCCGGTAGTCTTCCCTTAGGCTGATTATGGTCTCGTGTGTCGCCCAGTCGCTGGGGTGATCGAAAGAAGGAAACCAGTGGCGTGCACCTTCCGGAAAGTTGAGCGTAAAGATAATCGGCGGGTTGGTCGGCGATTCCGGTTTGAAATTAAAGCCAAGGTCGTAACCGTTACCCATGCCAAATCGGGCTGAATCCACATCGATATTGACGACACTGTATCCAACGGTAAGCGTCGCCTCTTCTCCCGGTGCCAGGTTGCGGTCCAGGGCTATTTCAAGGCGGCCGTCCTGATGAGTGAAGGCCAGCGGCGCACCCTCGTGTGTGACGCTGTGAACGGTGAAAGATTCAGCATCGAGTGTGAGCTCATCAAGGCCGTTGATCGTCGACGAAAACGTAATGGCCGTTTCCCCATCAAAGGATTTTGTCGGCTCATCGAGAGATAACGCGATGCGGTAGTGCTTCACATCATAATCGTGAGGCCGCAGTTGTTGTTCACGACGTGACTGAAAAATTGCTTGATCCGTCGGTGCGGTCTCGGGACCGTCCTTGTCAGCAGCTTTCCAATTGGTCATTTCTGATGCTGCGAGCAGCACTGCGCCGACACCGTAAAGCTGGGTGTCATCCTCCTTGACCGGATCGGCGCGCTCACCCACCTGCTGGACCCAGTGCACATAGCCTTCATCGTCAATAGCCGCCTCGATGGCGCGCCAGCCTTTCTCCACCGCCGTAATCGTCACCTCGTCCGTGAGCAGGCCCTGGTTCACGCCCCAGGCAAGACCAAAGGTTATGAAGCCTGTGCCGCTGACCTCGGGTGTCTTGACCTTGTCAGCATCCATCAGCGACGCCGGCCAGTAGCCGTTCGGGTTTTGAAGCGTCACAAGGCTTTTTGCCATTTTCTTGAAAAGCGTTAGATAGCGTGGTTTCGAAGGGTGGTCCGCAGGGAGGCTTTCGATGATTAGTGGCAGACCGGCAAAAACCCACCCGTTGCCACGGCTCCAGAAGACAGGATTGCCGTTGTCGCTCTTCTGCGAGAAATAGAGGCTGTCGCGGAAGAACAGGCCGTGTTCTTCTGAGAACAAGTAGTCAGTCGTTGCCCAGTATTCCTTGTCAGCGTAGTCAAAATACCGACTGTCGCCGCTTGCGTTACCCAGCATCAGCCATGTGCGCGGCGCCATGAACAATGCATCAGCCCAGCACCAGCGGTCTGAACAGGGCCCTTCATAGTTCGGATCTGTTTTCCGTAACATCTCCAGGCTATTTGTCGGTTTATTGGCAAGGATTTGATCAAAGACTTTTTTGGTGGGGCCATATGTATTCTTGTCCCCTGTTCGTTCGTATAACCAAAGATAGGTTTGCCCGATCGCATGATCGTCGGCGTTCTGCAGGCGATCACCCAGTTGATAGTCTTCACCGCGGGCCATCTCCGCAATATGGTTAGCGATGTCTTTGTCATCAACCGCATCGGTCCAGCGCGTAAGACCAACATAAAAAGCCCCCTGCATCCACCAGCGCGGGCTCGCCGTTTTTTCGCGGTGAGAAAGCGGTATGTAATTGAAATTGTCCAGGTGCGAGAGCTGCCAGGCGGCGGCGCGAGTTCCAACTTCCTGTGCCGAGGCCGCAAGCGACGTCAATGGAGGTGTATCTTCCGTGGTAAGGCTGCTTCGTTGCTCACAGCCTGTCACGAATACAATGAATGCTACTGCCGCTGTCAGACTCTTCAACAAGCTCATTGGATTTTGTCGCGTTAGTTACTTACCCGGCCAACGATACTAACTCATTGAATACGCCAACTGAGTGGCATCATTCATCTTCTGGTTCGATAACATCACCGCCATTCAATGCCTCTCGAATAACATCAGTCCTTGCAGCAAATCTTCTATACGAGATGCTCTGCATCCTGCCAGGTGTCGATTACCATCATTGACGTTCGAACCGCCCTGGTGAAAATTTGCCGTTCAAGCCGCTCCAATCAGGTTTTCGAGCGGAATATCAAGCCCGTCGTGTAACTTCCGAATTTGGTTCATCGACAGGTTTCGCTTTCTGTTCAGAACTTCGGAAACCCTGCTACGACCGCCAAGAAATGGCTCCAGGGCTTTTCTATCCAGGCCCATCTGCTCCATTCGAAACAGAATAGCCTCCACCGGGTCGGGTAAACCAATTGTGAAATGATCTCGCTCGTAAACCTCCACCAACGTGGCAAGCACATCGAGTTCATCGCCTGCTTCCGTGTTCGGAATCGCGTCCATTAGTCCATCAATGCGCAGTAACGCTTTTCTATAATCTTGCTCTGTCTTTACTGGATGAATGGTCATTAAATTTCCTCAGCGTTGATTCGATCATATTCGGCGTGAGTACCAATGAATCGAACGTACCCAATCCGGTATGGGTAATTAAACTTGACGATTAATCGATACTTGTTACCCGCAATATTGAATACGATTCGATGTTCTCCCAATACGCTCGCGTTCCGGTACATGGCTTTGACCTGATGAGGTGTTGCCCAATCCGCAGCCCTGGCCTCCTGATACCACGCTTTGATTGGCTCTTCAGCATCCCTGTTTATCTCCCAGAAGTGGCGCAGGGTGCTGATAGCAATGATCCTCACCAAGACAGCCTAGCATGTTCCCATATTGGGAACAATTGCTTAATTCACTGAATTTATAAAGATTTAAGCCGCGGCTACAGTAGCGTGGGCGCCTCGCAGGCTCCCCGCCAACTGGCAGCTACGCTGCTGCGTTGGTCGAACAGGGTTCGAAAGCCCATACCCTCTCCCAAAACAAAAAAGCCCCATTAAGGGGCTTTTTCTGTTTTGGCGGAGAGGGTGGGATTGATTCGAATCGCCTCAGGGCGATTCTCACCCCTGCGGGGCGCCTCCTGCGTCCAAATTGCTACCGCAATTTGTGATTCGAATCGCCTCAGGGCGATTCTCACCCCTGCGGGGCGCCTCCT
>Ga0255052_10001727_pt1 | contig 16257 bp, 18 predicted proteins | sample JV7_2_21_MG_FD_188632 | JGI IMG/M metagenome (GOLD analysis project Ga0255052, IMG submission 188632) | Seawater microbial communities from Jervis Inlet, British Columbia, Canada - JV7_2_21 | ecosystem: Environmental > Aquatic > Marine > Inlet | place: Canada: British Columbia | collected...
AAATCCGAGAAGTTATAGCAGTGTATTTTCACAAAAAACAGCGAGAGATATGGAAGAGATTCCTGCAGAAGAGATCAAAATCATTGAGTTTGGAGAGGAAGATGCCGTAGAAATCTCAGGGCTATTCAGACATGTTTGGTCTCTTGCTCACGACTATCCTGAACACTGGCGCAAGAAACGGATGTATACTCCTGAACAAATTATAGAAGAGATGCTACAAGGGTATCATTACTTCGGAAGCCGCTTGCAGGGTAGCATTGTGGGTCTCTATAAGGCCAAAATAACTGAAAAAGGATTAATGGGTGAACATCAGACTGTCGACCCAGAGTGTAGAACGACCGGACTTGCATCAGCAATGTACATGCAATTTGCTGATTATGGACGAGATAACAATTGCAAAAGGAATTACTGTAACATTCTTGTTGGACAAAAAGTTGGTGAGAAACTCATGATGAAATATGGCTTTCGACCATGGGGTGAACCCTTCTACCAATCCGAGGGAATGCTGGTCCAAATGTACGAACGACTTCTAGATGATGAATCCGATTCTTCTCTGAAAACCCTTTAGGCATCTCTCATTCCCAACTCTGGTTCATTCCAACGAAGAGTGATATTTCGCAAGATTGAACAGCGGTCAAGTTTCAGACACCTATGTCATGAATCCGGGACTATCAATTAGAGCAGATGCAATAGATGCACTAGTTGAATATGAATCGTCAACAACTTCAATGAAGGCTATTTTACGTGAGATGCAAACAACATCAGCAGACTTTCCTAATTTTTCATTTCAAACGCAATCATTATCCCTCTCTGTCATTCGGTTTCGGAACACGATTGATTATCTAATTACCAAGTCACTGGGAAAAAGGAAACTCCAAGATATTAGTTCTCGAGATCGGAACATTCTTCGACTAGCACTGTATGAGGTTCGTTGGGTCCATGCTGATTTGGATAAAACGATGTCATTCTACTCCAAAATCAAAGAGTCCTACAAAAGTGAGTTCGAACACGCAATTTCTATGGACCTAGATGATTCTACAAAGAGAATGCCTATCCTCAACCGCTTAAGCTTGAAACATTCACATCCGACCTTCTTAGTTAAAACACTCCTTGACAGACTTACACATGAAGAAACAAATCAGCTATTAAAATCGAACAATCAGAAACGTACATACTACCTCCGCCCCAATAGGCTCTATGATGGTCATGATTCTGTACTCGATTCCATCAATGAAGCTCAACTCACAATAGACCCTGATGTTCCTGAAGTGTCCAGAATAGTTGAGGGTGTTGATTCAGTTGTCAAGTCTCAGCTCTTCAAAGATGGACGTGTCTTGATTCAAGACAAGGCTAGTGTTGTTACGGTAAATGCTCTTGGTCCTCAACCGGGTCAGAAGATTTGGGATGCATGTGCTGCACCTGGAATGAAGACCCAGTTGATTGCTGAGCGACTGAATGGTAAAGGAGAGATAGTAGCAAGTGATGTGTATGCAGATCGTGTTAAAATCGGAAGTGCTCGTTCCGAACAACTCAATGTTACCAATGTTGAATGGATTCATGCTGATGCTACCAATCCTGAGATTTTGGATGCTGATAAAATACTGATTGATGCTCCATGTACATCCACAGGAATTCTGCAAGCTTATCCTTCGTTCAAGTGGCGGTTGAATAAGGACACACTTTTTGCTCTAATGACCATCCAAAACAAGATACTAGATGCAATCTTCTCAGCTTATGCAGATAGACCTGGAACCGAGATTGTCTTCTCGACCTGTTCGATTCTTCCACACGAGGGCGAATCACAGATTGACTCAGCCATGAAACGTCACAATATCGAACTACTTTCACCTCCAGATTATGGTGTTCCCGGGTATACAGGTTTCAATTGTACAAAACTAGTGAGGAGACTGTTTCCCCATAGGCACAGTTGTAGTGGATTCTTCATCGCGCGGCTTAGAATCAAGCACTGATTCTGCGTTCTACGGATTCAAGTACTCTTCGCGCAAACTCCCTGTCATCCTTGAATGACCAAGGAATCTCAAGGAAGTCCTTGTTAGCAGTTATCATCAAGGATTGGTCTCTACTGATTAGTATCTTGAAAATTAGTTTAGTCCACTCAAAACAGGGATGTTCATGAAATGTTTGACTGTCACCAGACTCGGTGGTCACCTTTGTCAAATATGCCATTCCCTCTTTTGGTTTGCCCAACATGAGATCAGCCAGTGCTCCCATACAAGCAAGTGTTACTGCGTTTTTCACCATCCCCGATTTGATGTATGACGCGGCTCCATCCTTATACTCTTGGGCTTTCTTGGTGTACAGAGAACGTCCGTGACTAAAGATCAAATCCTTCGTAGTCACCTTTGACTTCTCTGCTTTCTTTAGTGTCGCACCGCTAAGCACTGCAGCTTTCAGTTCTGCTTGCATTTCTGTAGTTGGTGCTCGTTCTGCCACCGTTCTGGCTACTTCAATCATGGATTTTCCGGCCTTTACAAGATCTTGTTTCACGGATGGGCTATTCAGTGCTGGATCCTTCTCTGCGACTCCATCCTCAAACACAAGTCTAGCGGCAATAAAGAAGTCGTATGCTTTTTCAGTTAGGTCATTCTTATTTGCAAACTCGATGGCTTTAACATATGCAAGAATGGCATTGTCTGTTTCACCCAAGTTTTCAAACTGAACAGCAGACTCTGTCAACCACGGGAAAGCGTCAGTACTATTGGATTCAATAGCATCCTGCCCTCTAGCAAGTGAGCTGTATGCATCGATACATATTGTTGCAAGATCTTGTATTTGGCATTTGACATTGATTTCTGTCTTAGTGAGTTTTTGTCCACGTAATCTGCAGTGTGGATCACCTGATTCTTCTGAAGTGCCTAACCAAGTACACTTGTTTTCTGCATCCAAATATTCCACAACTCTTCTGGTATCTATGTTATTCTTCTACTTGAAAGTTAAAAAACCAACCCGCGCTGTATCGTTATCTTTAACTGTGATAATAAGGGGGAAATTCGTGAGGTATCCATACTGAGTGACGATGATACTGAATTGGCCATGATTCGACGGAAGAAGATGGCTGAGCTAGTGGCACGCGAAAAAAAAATGCAGGCACAGCGAGACCAGAAAGATGAGACCGACGCGGAGCGTACCAAACTTCTCGAGCGGTTTTTAGCGCCTGAAGCTAGAAGCTACTTGGATGCCTTAAAGAAGCATGAACAAGCCGTTGGACAGAGAGTTGAGGAAGTTATTCTCTATCTGATTGTTTACCGTGGATTGCGTCAGACAATCACTCAATTAGACATTCGATATGTTGAACGCCAAGTAAAAGGTGAACCCTCTAAAATACGAATCCAGCGTGATGGTGAAACCTCGGATTTCGGATCGTATGTGAAAGAAGCCATCAAAGAGAGTAACAAAAAAACTGAGAACGACTAAATCATCGCCTGGGCTCTTAATCTCCAATCTTTGATAGAATATTGAAGTTCTTCAAGATTGCCTTCTTGTTTTTTCCAAGAATCTGCTGTGCGTCTCATCTGGAAGATCAAAGCCCCCCCGCGAGCAAGCTTTTGTTCAAGTATCTCGACAGCTGTTTCAAGTGCATTTACTATACTCGACATATCATCTGTTTTTCCAATGAACTCCTCGAGTCCTGCGAACACAGCATCTGGTTCCATTGTGTCCCATTGTTCTTTCGGAACTTGAAGTTCGCGATATTTCTTTGCTGGAATGACAGTACTTCCATCCTTTATCTCAATCTCTCCAGTAACATGTAACGAATCTACGATTTGAAGAGCTGCTGTAACATCAATGACGAGTGAGGATGCAATCTCATCTATCCTCACAGATTTCCTGTCTAGCACCATATTCAGAATTCGATACTTTGGGTCGCCTACTTCGAGCAATACCTTGCGAAGCATTTCGTCAGCTCCTTCATCATCGTTCAAAACAGACGTCGCTGCTTGTGAGAACCGTTTCAAATCTTCTTGTACTTTCTTGATACGTTGTTCAGCCAGAGCAAGTTCATCTTTTGTAGAGTATCCATCAACAGGTTTCTTCTTCAAGAGCTGTTGCGTCTGTTCTGCTTTCATCTCTTGGACGTCTTTGCCCACAGTTTCAAGCGCTCCTACTGTTCTTGATAAATCCGCAGTAATCTTCTGAATCTCTGAATCTTTCTGGACGAGGGTGGTTTCCAGTTGTGTGACATGATCGCCTAGCTGATTTGCCCTTCTTTGAGATCCCCCTAATTGTGCCTGTAATGCCTCTAGTTTCTGATTCAACGATACAATTTGCATGGTCTTATCTTTGAGGCGTTCATTAATATCATCAGACATATTTGTCCCTCATCTGAAGACCATATCCATCGATAATTAAAGGCGTCTCGTTTAGATAGGAATAACATGGAGTTCGATTAATGGACCTGTTCGATTCTCATACACACTTAGACATGAAACATTTTCAACACGACCGAGAGAGAGTCATTCAAAGAGCAAAGGATGCTGGTGTTGTAGGAATGGTGACAAGCTCAATTGGTGATGCATCTTTTCGAAAAACGTTAGGTATCATTTCGAAACATCAGGGTTACATCTGCCATTCAGCAGGTTGTGGAGTATCCCGACTTACACGACAGGAAGCTGAGAAAATAATCATATTAACCCGCAAATATGCCAAAGATATTGTAGCTGTGGGAGAAGTTGGCTTGGATTACCACTGGGTTAAGGATTCCAAGGGTCGAAAAGCTCAGGAACCCCTTTTCCATATGTTCATTGAACTCGCCACAGAATTGGACTTGCCACTCGTCATTCACTCACGAAAAGCGGAAGCTAAGGCGACTGAGATCCTTGAGAATAATTTCTCCGGAGATGTTGTCATGCATTGCTTCGATGGACCTGATGAGATTGCTAAGAGAGTAGCTGATAATGGTTGGTACATAACCCTTCCTGCAAACTTCGGCAAGCATCGAAACAGAATTGCTGCTGCGAAGATTCTTCCCCTTTCACAAATTCTACTTGAAACAGACGGTCCCTACCTCTCTCCAGACAGTGAACGAAATGAGCCGTGCAAGATTATCCACGGTGCTGAAGCCTTGAGCAAACTTCTTGACAACTCAATTGACCAAATCGCAAGTACTACCACACAGAATGCTATCCGCTTTTATAGACTGTAAATTCTCTAACCAAAACGGCCAAATGGTTTCATCTAGAATTGATATGCATGTATACTCGCCGTTTCATCGATTTGGAAGAGTCGTCACTCAAGGCTCCAATTGGTATAGTCGGATTACCCGGAATTGCAAATGTTGGAAAGATAGCACTTGAAACATTGACACATGTCCTTGATGCTACACATGTTGTGGATTTCTTTAGTAATGATTTTCCGCCCCGCGTCATAGTTCAGAAAGGTATCTCTCGGTGTCCAAAGTCGACAATTCATCTTTACAAATCAGCTCCAGATGAACCACACGATCTTCTGTTACTCACAGCTGATTTTCAACCAGCTACAAGTACTGGAGTATTCGAGTATGCTGATTATGTTGCTAGTGAATTCACCAAGTATGGAGTGAAAGAGCTGTTTGCATTGGCTGCCTACGAGCAAGGTTACCAAGAGTACTTCAAACAATTTCCATTGCCCCCACGTATCTATACTTCTGCGAGTTCGGACGAACTATTGCAGAAGATAACTCAATCTGATGGAATGATTGCAACTGAGGAAGGAGTGGTAGTAGGAGCAAATGGAATCATTCCTACATGGGCTGCTTCAGTATACAGTATGGAAGGAGCCTGCCTCTTGGGTGAGACAATTAGCGTGATTAAGGCTGATTATAGAGCAGCACGAATGTTGTTACAAAAACTTGCGAATCTTATAGGTATCAAGGCTCATTTCGATGTGATTGATACAGAAGTAGACAAAGTAGTTGAGTTCATTAAGTGGGCTATGGAAGAGATTGCTCAGAAAGGACTTCCTTCTGAAGAAACAGAAAACCCATCAGACAGGTACATTGGTTAATCTACTCAACTACCTCTGGATGTAAAATGTCAGTGATCCACGCTCTGCTATCCAAATTGATGTAGAAATAGTGATCTTCATGTTTGACCTTCACTGTGAAAGGAAAGCGTTCGGCAGTCTTGATAATATCCTGTGTAACATTCAGAACTGTTCGTTTTGAGCAGATTGGGCATTTCGCATATCTTTCCAATATCTTCCACAGCCTTATCGAACCTTCGAGTCATCACTCAAGACTAGTCTGGTATTGTACGATTCGGGATTATCTAAAGCATCGGTGAAGATTTTGATGAGGTCCTCGGAATCTCGCTCTGAAAAGTCGTTCGAATCGACGGCGACGATTCGGAGATTTTCATACACTCCAGCTTCGGCTAAGAATCTCACTGATGAGCCATCGACTGTCAGTTGAAGTATGAGAAATTTCGCAAAATCTTTGAATTCATTCTTTGGACCCCTGAGTCTGCCGGGGACTCGGTCAATACTACCTCTTTCAACCACCGTATCCAGTAAGTATGCACGAATGACTTGATTTCCAACCTTCCGACGAATATCTGTGAACTCATCTACAGGTGAATCGTCTTTTTGAAGTTTCCAAGTTGCTTTAGAGCTCATTTAACACCATCAGTTTACTCCTAATCTGCTCATATAGAAGTTATTTGGGCGTATCGCTCCTTTTGTACAGGCGCGGAATAGCTTTATTTGTTAGCGCGCAACTCAATGTACTTCAGAAGGTTCAGGACGGAGACACACTATGCAGACTATCGACATGATTATTCGAGAAGTTCATGCAGGATTATGGTTCCTTGTTGTAGGATACTTCTTCTTTCTATTCATATTCATGGGACGAAGATGGAGGAAAAGTGGAAATCCTTTCCAGTTTGCAATGTCACTATTCTTCCTTCTATTAGCTGTTGGTCGATGTTTCTATTTCATAGGTGATTTCTACGCTGATCCGCAGAGTCTTGTACTCCCCTTGGTTCCATATCTAGGTGAATCACCATTCTGGCTCATGGCTGGAGCGTTCTTCCAATGGATGGCACTTGCTTTGCTCTCTGCAACCGCAGGTTTCATGATATTCGGAAAGAAATGGGCTCAAATCTTATTTGCTGTACCCGCTGTGGGAATCGGGGTTCTTCTAGGTTTTATTCCCATTGATGCCACAACAAGAGTTCTTCTCTCAGGTTCAGCAGGTGCATTATATGCCCTATTCATACCTCTTCTTTTCTGGTATCTCGCCTGGCAATCTGGTGGTAATCTACGAAAGTCCAATTTATTTCTGGGACTGGGATTCTTTGTCCTGTTTGCGGGACGAGTTGTTCATGCAGGTCGCTACCTTTTAGGTGACTTAGTATTTGGTGGTTCAATTACAATACCTGGTGTTCTTGCACCTGGTTTGATCGTAATCGGTCTAATTCTAATAGCTGCTGGCAACGAATGGGGACAATCATCGTAAATAATACGTGGAACCTAATCTTCGTTCAATGAATGAATTATTGACAGTAAAAAGGAATAGGTTGGAATCTATCCGATTTCTTTCCACTCAAGGATTTTCATTTCCTCAAGTGTATTAAGTGATTTCTGAACCTCTTTAATGTGCATTCCAAGTTGATCTGCGATAGCTCTTGTTGTGAGTTTTCCATCGCATTTCTTTGCAATATCATAGGCTTCCTGACTCATCTGCCCTAATCGCACAAGCATGGGATTGACTTTTCCCTTGAGTACTGGGACAACAATCTTGGTTTCAGAGGCACGTCCTTCTTTAGTTATCTCGTCTACTTTCGAGTAGAATGATTCAAAGGGCTCAAGGTTCCCATCCCACTCTGTCAACATGTTGCCGTACTTTTGAGAAAAGGTACTATTCACCTCACCAAGAACAGCCATTGCTGCATTACCATCATCCACTTTGTCCACGGTAGCAGCAACAATCACGTTATCCTTCATTGAGAGACAGATATCAAACGCTCCGAAATCTATAACATGTACTCGATTACCGTCGCTAAGTTCACGTCCAAACTGGATCAATGCTGTAAGGAACCCACTAATTAGATTGGGATCCATATCCGCTTCTCCATATTTCCTATCCAGAACGCACAGACCACTGTCTGCAATCAGGATGTATACGGCTTGTATCAAAGTGCGCATCTTCCTCAGATGGATTCAGACTGGCTAGGTGCATGTGTCTTTATATCAATTCGTGTGACCTCCTCTTTGATGAGAGAGGTTTATCAAGAGTCTTTGTTTCACACTTTTTGGTGACTATCTTGGACACTGCAAATGATGCCAGGATATTAGTCCTGGAAGATTCTATCCGACGGTTGAATGAAGTAGTCGGCGGTAGAAAACTGAAGCTCCATGTGGATTATTCCAAGCTTGTTGAATCTCTACAACAGGCTGGGAGCCTTATCTACGAGATCAAATACTCATACATTCCAGCTCAACAAGTTGCCGTTCATGAAGCAACGCAGGGAATCGTTGATGCAATATCTTCATTCAAAAAAGTGTTGGAGGACGCTATCAATTCCTCTGGGTACAAACCCTCTACTGTGAGAGAAACTCTCAATCTGACTGACGTTTTCTATTCATTTCGAATTGTTGAACAGTTTAGACCTAAGCTTCTAGAGTTTGAAGATGATCCGGGTTATGCTGTGGACATTATTGCAGTCGAAATCAGTCAGACCCAAGCAGTTCCTGATTCCAAGAACCTCACTGAATGTCGTTGTACCGATGGTTCACGAATCTGGAGAATTGTAACAAATATCCAAGGTCTCAAACCAGGAGCTAAACTTGCTTGTGCAATTCTTCCTCCTGTTGAGATGATGAATATCGTAAGTGAAGCAATGTTCTTGGGAGGAGATCTACTTCCTGAAGATACAACATTAGGACCATTGAAAACTCTGCCACTATCAGCATTAAATCAAGCTCGGGCACAAGTACTGCAAATAATGAAGAGGATGACCTAAGATGCACCTGAAAGAAATACAAGACAAGATTAACAAGTTTGACAAGGAACGTGGATGGGATAAGTTCCCAGCATCACTTGTCTTTGCTCATCTGATTGAAGAGCTCGGTGAAATATCTCGTCACATCACTGTGCAAGAAGGTTACAAAGTAGTTGGACTTGGCCACAAAGCTCCAGAGAGGGAGGATTTGTCCCGAGAATTTGCTCAATCATTCAATCTTTTCGCCCAGATTGCGAGCCACTTCAAGATTGATCTTGAATCTGCAATCCTCTCAGAACTAGAAATAATGGAAGATCGATTTCCTGTGAAGGAATGGTCTAAGTATATGAACGAGCGTAATAATAGATAAAGTACTTGGCTGGAGTGAATTGTACATTTATTGTTAGCTCATTTGACGGCTAGCTTCGAGAGCCTTCTTGGCCATATCTTCGAGGTCTTTCGTGGCTGCGAGTAGTCCAAGAGCTTTGTTGTGGACGACTTTGATGTTCTTCTCCTTCGCCCACTGCGCAAGACCTGTAACGAGTGGACCTAATGCACTTCTGGCTGCTTCAACAGTTCCAACTGCTTTACCGAGTAACTCGACACTGTTTTTCTTATCTTTCCCAGCTTCTGCCACTCTGAGCCACACAAGTCCATGGACCATGTATAAAGCATCAAGCATTAGAGTCGGAGACTTTGGATTATCTTGGACTTTCTTCAGGAGTCTTTCCTGGCGGTTTTCAAAGGCTTCTTTGAAAAGACTGAAAGCTTTCTTGTCATTTCCTTTCTCGAGTTCAATGATGCCTTTCTGTAGTTTATCGTCAACTTCTGACAACGAAGATTCACTCCTGACCGGCTAGTCAAAGATACTTGGTCACTGTGGTTATGTCTATTATGGGTTTCTACTTCAGACCCTTAAGTGCGTGTATCATAACGTGCAAGTTTCTCATGACACTTTGATTCGAATCGAAAAGGAAAGTGCAACGGCATGACAAAATGAACGCGCTAACCACAAATGATTTTCTGCGGAGAAATTATTAGATAGTACTGACTGTTCTATGCTACGGAGAAAGAACTGTGGCTTTTGAAGAAGATTTAGGATTTGACCCATCGCAACCGCGTGATGAGGACTATACTCTTAGCGCGACTGGACTTGTTTCGAAAACATTCGGGCTATGGACACGTAAGATTGTTCAATACATTATCATCATAGGATTAGTAAGTGTTGTCACAACGCTGGTTTCTTTTGTTTTACTCTTTACAGTGTTTGGGACAATCGGATTATTATCACCAGATCCGATAAACTATCTTTTCGGTGTCTTTGTACTCCCATCTACACCCGATTTGACTCTGATTGCTTCTACTGTTGTATTTGGGATAATCACCTTCGTAGTCAATGCTATTTTGAGTGGAGCTGCAATCAAATTTGCTCTGGATGACTATGGAGGACAGACTGCAGAAATTGGAATAAGTTTCTCCCACTCATTGGGAAAAACAACGAGAATTCTAACTGTTCAAGTGATATTGTCTCTCATTGTGTCTGCGGTAACAGGACCAAGTTTAGCTCTACTGACACGAGGAATGGAAGGTTTCGACTTTTCTGATCCTTTCAATCCTATAATTTCTCCGGAAGCTTTTCAATTTTTAATAATGGGAAGTATCCTATTCATGGTAGGAGGAATTTTTATCCTCTATTTCATAATCAGGTTCGCTCCAGCATTGGCGATTGTGGTGGATACTGATCTGTCTGCGATTGATTCTCTGAAGAAGGCTTGGGAGCTCACTAGTGGGAATTTTCTACATGTTCTTGGTGGTCAGATTCTCATAGGTCTTGTAGTTATTCTATTCTCCATGATTATTGGTTTGCCATTAGGATTCGTCTTGTTTCTCAATCCATATGCAGTAGTTTTCGAGGTGATATTCACAGCTCTTTTGTTCAGTGCTCCGAGCTTGATCTACATTGCAGTACTCTATAGAGATTTAATGGCCCGAAGTGGTCCTGTCGGATCTGACCTTCCGGAGTACGTTCTTTGAAAGAATCAAAAAGAAGATAGTAGGGGGATTCTCTCCCCCTAATTTTCTACTTGAGTTTGTGTTTTTTGACAAATTCCGTAAGAACATCCTCAAGATTTGGTCTACCAATCTCTTGAAGGTCATACTTGACTCTGACGTTTGGTTTGTCAATCTTCACAACACGATTGAGGTCAATTGGAGTCCCTATGACAACAGCCTCAGCATCAGAGTTGTTTATTGTCTGTTGAAGCTCATCCATCTGTTTCTTACCATAGCCCATTGCTGGTAAGACATCCTCTAGATGACTATACTTCTGAAAGGTTTCCTTGATACTTCCTACTGCAAATGGTCTGGGGTCAACTATTATGGCTCCTGCTTTTCTGGCTGCAATGTAGCCAGCACCATATGGCATGTCCCCGTGTGTGACAGTTGGACCATCCTCCACAACAATGACTCGTTTATCTCTGATTTTTTCCATATTCTCAATTGTGAGTGGAGATGCTGCATCAACAATCATTGCGTCAGGATTGACAAACATGGTGTTGTCTCGAACCTCCTCTACATCATCATAATCTGCTGTGTCGATTTTGTTGATTACCACAACATCTGCCATCCTGAGGTTTGTCTCACCAGGATAGTATGAGATTTCATGACCAGGACGATGTGGGTCTACAATTACAATCAGAAGGTCGGGTTTGTAAAATGGAAAGTCGTTGTTACCACCATCCCATGTGATGATATCTGCTTCCTTCTCTGCCTGCTCGAGAATCTCGCCATAGTCAACTCCCGCATAGAGGATGACACCCATATCGATCATAGGTTCGTATTCCTCTCTCTCTTCAATTGTACAACGGTACTTGTCCAAGTCCTCAAGATTTTCATATCTCTGTGCAATCTGTGTTGTAAGATCTGGGTCATAGGGCATTGGATGTCTAATGTTGACCGGTTTTAATCCCATGTCGATGAGTATCTGATTAACTCGTCTTGATGTCTGACTCTTACCACAGCCGGTTCGAACTGCGCAGACTGCAACCACAGGTTTGTTGCTTTTAATCATCGTAGTTTCAGGACCCATTAGTCGGATGTCTGGACCAAGACTGTTCACCCAGGCAATCTTGTTTCCTACAACCTCATAGGGTAAGTCTGAATATGCGAGAATGCATTGTTCAACATCAAATTCTCTTATGAGTTCGGGCAGTTTCTCCTCCGGGTAGATCTGTATTCCCTTTGGATAGAGTGGTCCTGAGAGCTCGGGTGGGTACATTCTGTCTCCAATACCAGGAATCTGTTCGGCAGTGAATGCAACAACTTCATAGTCCTCATTTTCTCGGAAATACACATTGAAGTTATGGAAATCGCGACCAGCTGCTCCCATAATGATGATTTTCGTTTTGCTCATAATAACCACTTCAAAGTACAGACTGGAATTCAATCAATCGAACCCTGAATCTGAGTTAAGAAATCTTTGGTTTAGTCAAATCGAATATTTGAGAGCACAAATCAGATTTTTGTCACGAATTATTGGAGATAACGTCGAAAAATACTAATTTCGATTAATCGCTAGGTACTCGAAGAGTTTTACTAGCTAGTTTAATATGTAGTATGTGAGTAATACATTCGAGAAAGCGCGACGTAGTCGTATTATGAGCAAATTACAAACTAATATATACGATGACGGACACGTATGATGGAAGTGTGCTCTTCTGAGCATACTGCCGGATTTCAGTGGGGTGCATAGATGAAGCTATTTGATCTGGCTCTTGAGTCATTTAGGGTTCTGAAGGAGCGAGGGGATTCTGGAATAAGGAGCGATATTCTAGCTCAGACATTGAATACTCCTAAACGTCGTGTCTATGATGTAATTGCCATACTAAGAGCATTAGGACAGGTCACGACTACACGGAAGTTCGATGGTACAATTGTTTCTTGGATTGATAGGACCAAGGATTTCGTTCCTCGTGTGACCTATGACGATCTGAAGATTCAGTTAGATCAAGAGAGTGCTGAACGCAAGGCACTCCAAGTGCAAGTGGTTGAGCTCAAGGAACAAGTTCGGATTTCTAAGACCAAGCTTCGGCGAGAGACGTTAGCTGTTGAGACATCTGACAAAACCGAATTCAATTCCACACAGCTTCGAGTTCGTGCATTGTCAAGCAATGGAGTAAAGCGAGTTGAGCACTCAGGAATTGAAGTTCTCATTGAAACTCATGAACCTGGTATGGTAGTTGATCCTGAAGAGAAGAAAGTTGATGAGCAAGAAGCCATCATCAAGAATTTGTAACAAACTTCCTCTTTACTATGGGGCTCGTTGGATAGTCACCCTGCTACCTCTTCGAATCTTGGTTATTGCTTCAAGTTCCATTTCATCAGACGTGATTCTGCCAAGGACGTTTACTGGGCTGAAAGTCTTGGTATCGTTAAGATAGATATCCAAGGAGTCACCGAGTGGTTGGTATGCGATGTCTGCTTTCTTTACTTCTCTATTTGGTTTTACATTTCCTTTCGATATCCCCAACGTGATTTTCATTACTCCCTTCATTAACGCAGTTCGCCCTTCGATTGGAAGCCTGAACTTTATCTCTTCAACGATAAGTGGCGCATGGATTCTATTGATAACACCTTTGAGAATAAGACCTCCCTCGAATACAAATTCAAGCAAAAGATCTGTATCACTCATTTCGTCCATACATATCACTAATATTGGCTCCTAAAATCTTCTACGTTCTGCTTATCAGCAAAAGCTTAATTGGTCACGAACACAGAATGATTCGGAGAGGATTGGGCTGGCCTCCACCAAACTTGATGTAGCATTTGTAGTAGATACCACGGGTTCAATGAAAGATGATATTGAAGCAGTCAAGAACAGTCTCTTCGAAATTGTCGATCATATAGCAGGGCGAACTGAGAGCCTGGAGATTAGGTTTGGAGTGGTATCATATCGCGATCATCCACCTCAAGACAGATCATATGTTACACGGGTCTTTGACTTCACTGAGAAAATCAAGAGAGTTCACAAACTCATATCCTCCTTAAAGCCATCCGAGGGAGGTGACACGCCTGAGGCAGTAGCTGATGGTCTCTTCGACGCTCGCACAAAGCTCTCATGGGAACGTGATGCATACAAAGTGTTGCTTTTGGTGGGGGATGCTCCCCCTCATGGTAAGAAATACAACAGCATTGGTGACGACTATTTTCCTGATGGATGTCCGAAGGGTCATGATCCTATAGATGAAGTACAGCAGTTTCGGAAAGATTATGGAAGCACAATGTTCATTTTCGTATGCGGTTGTAATCCTCTCGTTGAGGAGTCATTCAGGAAAATTGCTTCTTCTGTAGAGGAAGGGAAGTACTACTCATTGTTAGAAGCACACGAGCTTCCTGAAGCCATAATGCAGATACTCGAAGGAGTTAGTGATCTCATCGAAGCTGATCGAAGAGTTCTCTCATATTACGAAGCGAATGATGGGGTTTTTGATATGGGGGAAGCTGCCTCCAAGCTGTCATTGGAGTTACGAGAATTGAAGACCTCACTCTCTCGCCTTCTAGAACTGGGTCGAATATCACGGTGGCCAAAAGGGAGACCTCTATCTACGTCTCATACAGATTTGTTCGTAGAACTAGGAGAAGTACCGAACAACATCATTGCTGGTAAGGCATTCAATTTTCATATCAGCGTGAAAAATCCAAGCGCAATAGTAGTAGGGATCAGAGTGATTGCTTCACTAGTATCGTCAGATGGGGTTTCTGAAGTCATAAATGAGCATCATGAAATCGGTCCAAAATCGAATCCGAAATTCGAGTTGAGCTTGGTACCAATGACTGACACAAAGGGGAAGGCAAGCTTGCGTGTCGAGGTCTTCTACGGATCGCGCTCAGTTGCTACAAGGATCTACAACACTCGAGTGTATTGACGGAGGCTGCCTGTTGAACTTAAGCGCACGACGGGGACGTAACCAACAGGGTTTCTGTTTCATTTCAACAGATGAATTGCCTGGAGTATTCAAGCTCGAATATCGTGGAAGAATGGTGTATGCTGATGTAAAGTCTTCAGTGAACGTTCCCAACGGTACAATCATCCTCGACTCACGAGTGTCTGCTATTCTAGAAGTTGATGAGGAGCACGACATCTCTCTTGAACCCATTTCCGGTGAAATACCGACATGCAGCGAGATACGTCTGGGTGTGGTTTCCACTAAGGGACTCGACAATCAGAAAGTTGCACAGGCCATGTCGAAGAGGATTGACGATTTTCAGGAATTTCTCGATGGTTTGATATTGTATGAAGGGCAAGAACTGCCTATTGCAGAACTAGGAATCAATCTTCACATATTATCCATGAGTCCCGATGATTCAAGTATTGATGTTGCAAGAATCTCTTGGAAGCAACTTCTGAAGATTCACCTGGCGTCCATTGATTCGCATCCTTGTAATCTCTGTATTATTGTCGAAATTGCCGCAGCAACACAAATCGTTGATGTTGATTCTGGTGATCAAAGAATCTCTCGCCATCAAGCTATCTTATCATCACTAAGTAAAATAGAGGAGCAGTTTGTAAGTTTGAAACAGGATGTTCTTTTCTCAGGAATTGCATTTTCTGATGAAGTGTTTCCGTTCAACACTTTTGACTCTCAGACTGGAGAAGAAACCGAGGTCACATCTTTCTATTCATCATCTCTAATAGGAGCTTTCAGAGAGTGGATTGACAAGATGATCACGGATAATTTGACTATGCCCTCCAATCCAGGTGAAGCACTGAAACGAGGCTTAGCGACTGCTCAATCGCTTACTGATTCAAACAATCTAAACACAGCAGTCTTATTTTTCTCAAGTGGAATCTACTCGGCTGGTCAAAACCCTGTCAAGATTACAAGAACTAAAGGTCGCGATGAGGCCATAGCTGTATTTACAATGTCAATAGGCGCAGATTCTATGGTAGACATCATGGAAGCAATTGCTAAAGAGGGAAATGGAGCTTCAATCCACATTGATAATATTGAGAAGTCGGATGCAATTGTTGATACTATTGATAGTTGGCTACTCAGTAAGAGGTGATATCGATTAACAACGACATCACAATCCGACTTCAAGCCCTTTACCATAGTGGGGAGGTTTCAGGATATATCCATTCGAGACTTCCTGAAGGCTCATTGAAAACAGGATGGATAGAACAAGGTCTTCTCTCGAAAGGAATGAAAGGTCAACTCCGTGATAAACACAATCAAGAATCATTGGTGATTCCTGCTGACAGATTTGCGCGGCTTATTAGAGATATGAGTGGTTCAGGATTCAAAAGCATTTCAATCAT
>Ga0255052_10001729_pt1 | contig 16240 bp, 12 predicted proteins | sample JV7_2_21_MG_FD_188632 | JGI IMG/M metagenome (GOLD analysis project Ga0255052, IMG submission 188632) | Seawater microbial communities from Jervis Inlet, British Columbia, Canada - JV7_2_21 | ecosystem: Environmental > Aquatic > Marine > Inlet | place: Canada: British Columbia | collected...
TCGGTGAATTACCGGCGGTTCGCAGTTATCTGAGTGTGTATCCGACGCCGATTGATTGTTTCATCAATTTCGGTGCCCGTTTCCCGGTCAGGAACTCAGCTTACAACCGCGGCATACCGATAATACACGCAAGTATTGAAGCCACATCCATCGCAAGAAACACACCGGTGGCGAGTGCACTCGTAGGCGATCTGAATCAGACGGCAAGATCTCTCATAGACGCGATCAAGAGTCTGGCAACACCGCAACAACTTAAGGAGCGAACGGCCGAGCGCAGGGCGAAGTGCTCGGCGCATACGGCGGCAGTGCGGGCAGCACGCATCGAAGCATCGAAGAACAGCAAAGGTGAACCTGTACCGTGGCCAAGATTGATGTACGAGTTGAACCAGCAAATGGAAAAGGATGCAGTGGTCGTCGAGGAGACGGGAACAGAGCATAAGACCCTGAGCTTCTTCCCGTTTGCCGATGACGGCATGATGAAAATCGGGCGCACCGAGGGCCGCGCGCTCGGTTGGGGCGTTGGTGCTTCTGCCGGCGTCAAACTGGCATTGCCGGACAGGCAGGTTGTTTCCCTGCAAGGCGATGGCGGATTTCTTTTTGGCCAGACAGACTCACTCTGGACGATGTCGCGCTACGACATACCGGTGATGACCGTCGTTTTGAATAATCGCTGCTACGAAGAGACGCGATGGCAGATACTGAACCGTGGCGGGCGGGCCGGCCAAACCAATCGCGACTACATTTCGTATCTGGGAGATCCGGACGTCGATTTTACGAAGCTGGCCTCTGCATACAATATTCCCGGAGCGGTCGTCTCCAACAGTGACGAGCTACAACCGGCAATCAAGCGCGGGCTACAGACGTTAAAGGAAGGCCGTCCGTTCATGCTGGATGTACGGACACGAACTCTGGGCGTTGGCGCGGAACTTTCCTGGTATCAGGATTACTCGCTCGCAGCGCAGCGAAAGCGACAGGTCTGATCTGCAAAATACGAGCAACATAATTTGCCATAAGTTGCTAATTTCCAAGGGTTTCTAATAGTTTCTTGAGAAATCAAAACGCCCGTAATCGCGCGCAAAAATGTGCGATACTTAAAAAAGTTCGTGGCAGCGATATCTGGCGCCACAATCCGCGAAAAAAGCAAGACGTAACCAGGGGGAAGACAAAATGTCCGCGATTAAAAAGCTCGCAATGGCCATAGTATCAGCCGCAGTCGCCGCGGTCGGCGGAATCGGTTCCGCAAGCGCACAGAGTAGTGGAGATGCGCTCGCGCTCGAAGAGATTATCGTTACCGCTCAGCGGCGTGAACAGGCAATGCAGGAAGTTCCCATTTCCATCGAGGCCTTTAGCGGGACCGAAATTCAACTGCAGGGTTTTCGTGACCTGAACGAGCTAGGGAATTTCTCGCCGTCGGTGTATATCGACGAATCCGACTTCCTGAGTCAGGACCGCTCGATCCGGGGCTTCGGAACATCCGGCAATGCCCTGACGCTGGATCAGGCCGTCCCCATCTTCGTGGACGGCATTCACTTCGGTCTGCCTGCGCAGGTCAAGCTGGCCTTTATGGATCCGGAAAGGGTCGAGATTCTCAAAGGTCCCCAGCCCGTGTTCTTCGGCATGAACGCCACAGCGGGCGCATTCAATGTCATCAACGCCGGACCGACCCGCGAATGGGAAGGTTACCTGGATACCGAGTTCGGTAACAATTCGACCGGGGTAGTGAACGGGGCGATTGGCGGCCCGTTGAGCGATACCTTTGCTTTCCGCGTGGCCGGCAAGTACGAGAGCGCCGACGGATTCATAACCGATGTTGTCACGGGTAATGACCTTGGCGGCTACGAGAATTTTGGCGGACGCATCATGCTGGAGTACACACCGCGCGACAATCTTGAAGTGACGTTCAAGGCCGAGTATTCCGAAATCGATAAAGACCCCGAAGCGACGGTTATCTGTCTGACGGACGAGGGCTCGTTATTGTATCGACGGAACGGAGATGGCAACACGATTCAGGAAGGGCAGGACTTTCTGGCGGGAGGAGGACAGGGTAATGAGCGGTCGATCTGGGCGGAGACGCCCCAGGGCGTGGGCTGGTCGCAGGCTACGATACCGCTGACCAGGAATTGTTCCAGTGACGTGGGCGACCTGGGAATCAGCAACGGTGGTCCGTTCTTTGCGCCGCCCGACAATATCCGCGAGGAAAATTCCAATTTTGGTGCTATCGATGCGCGCGCGGCCGTCGATCAGTGGGTCAAAATTCTCGGTTTCAGCAATGGCCTTGACGATACCAATGAGACCATCGACTCGTCGAACGGCTACGTCAACGTCGCCTACCAATTCGCGGGTAACGTCGATCTGAACTGGCAGACGGGCTGGAGCACGATGAACCGCACTAACTCGCGGGACAACAGCAACACGCCATTTCTATTGAACTACCAAAACCGCGACGAGGATTTTGATCAATACAGCTCGGAATTGCGCTTCACGTCGACCGGGGAGGGCAGCATCGAGTGGATGGCAGGCCTGTTCTGGCAAAAGACGGATCTCGACTTCACTTCAAACAGCCCGCGTGTCAACGTACGCCGGGGTTTGCGTTACAACACGGGCGGCGAGGATGTGGAATGGAAGGCCGCGTTTGCCACGGTGACCTTCAACTTCATGGATGACAGAGCCTCGATTGACATCGGCGGGCGGTATACCGATCTCGACAAGACAGGCTTTATCCGGGGGTGGGGTGCCCAGTGGGTGTTCGATGTCTTCCCCTGTAATCCGGACTTTGCGGATATCGACCCGGCCACCTGCACCGTACATGATCGTGCTGTCCAGATAACAGCGGCCGATACGGAGTTTTTGCTGCCAGGCGCCGATACGTCCAATCTGTGGGCAATCACCGCATGGCAAAGGGAGCGCGACGCACCATCGTCCTGGATCGGTGGCCGCGCTGCCGCAGTTGGCATGACCAGCCTGGATCCCTCGGTCAGGAACGGACCCTACGGACCGGGCAGAGGAGGCGACTTCGATACGACCGAATTCGACCCGCAAGTCACGCTGCGCTACCGGCCGACGGAGAATCACTCGCTGTTTTTCCGCTATGCGGAATCGTTTAAGGCAGGCGGATTCGACACCGGCGTGACCTCGATCAACTCCCCTTGCACCAGTCCGCTTCCGGAGATTTGCGCGACGGAGTTTGACAACTTCCGCTTCGAAGGTGAGTCGGCTTCGACGATCGAACTGGGGTCGAAAGGGACGCTATGGGACGGCCGCGCGCGCTACGACGTAACCTTGTTCGAAACCACGTTCGAAGATCTTCAGATATCGGTTGCTACGGGCATCCCGGACGATCCCTTCCTTAATGTCAATGCCGGCGAACAGCAAGTTACGGGCGTCGAATTCAGCTTGACGGCGCTCGCGACCGATAATCTCACCGTGACTTTCGGCGGGGCCATCATGGATGGTGAGATGACGGACTTCCCGAACGCCGGGTGCACCGAGACCGAATTGCGGGATGCCGACAACGGTCCGTGTATCAGTGCGCAGGAGTCGATCGATCTGATCGGCAGTGACGATCTAGAGGGCACGATCGACCGCACTGGCTCGCCGGCGCCGAAGACGCCGGACTGGAAGTTCGTCCTGGGCGTCGATTACGAAGTACCGGTATCCAGCAACCATGTCCTGAGTTTCAATGCCAGAGGCTACATTTCGGACGGCTTCGTTACGGATGTCAACGGCTTCAGTCAGTCGCTCAAGATGAACGAGCACGAGGATCTGAACCTGAGTATCGGTTTCGGTTCTCAGGACGGGACCTGGCAGGTTGCTGCGTACGGCCGTAACCTGCTGGAGCCGAAGGAGGAATACAATCCGGAGTTCGTCATCGAAGATAATGGCATTGCCGGAAACGAAGGAGGCGATGGCGGAGTGCAGGTATCGCGTTCAAACTACGCATCCTACGGCGTGAAGTTCCGGTACAACTTTTAGTAGCAATCAGTCGGGAGTCAGTCGATGAGCAAAGTAAAGCGCGCCAGGTTGGCGCGCTTTACTTATTTTTGCGTGGTGCTGACAAGCCTGCTATGGATGACCGGGACAGTCGCCGCACAGCAGGCGCCGCCCGACGATGCAGTGAGTCCGATCGTTGCTTATCCGCCTTCGTTCTTTGATCGATATCAGCCGAACACCGCCCTCGACATAGTGCGGCAGGTTCCCGGGTTTCAGCTCGATGACGGTGATGACAAACGCGGCTTCGGCGCCACATCCGGCAATGTACTGATCAATGACCGCTACCCCAGCACGAAGCAGGACACGCCATCGAAGATTCTTGCACGCATCCCGGCGGCGCAGGTAGAACGCGTCGAAGTCATCCGCAGCCAGGTCAGGGAAATCGATCTGCGCGGGAGCCCGGTGGTCGTCAACCTCGTGCTGGCGGAAGATATGAAAGCTGCAACGCGCTGGGAAATGGCGTTGCGCAAGAATTTCGCCCAGAGTTCGCTTGCCCCTACAGGCAGTATCTCCGTATCCAACCGTTGGCGCGGCCTGGAATTCAACACAGGCGTGGATGCACGACGATCGGCCTATGGCGACCCGGGATATGATCTGGTTCTGGATAGTTCCGGGAATGTCGTCGAACGGCGAGTAAGGGGACACGATGGCACAGGATATGATGCGAATGCCTACTTCAACGCATCAAGCTGGATGGGCAAGACCTTACTGAATCTGAATTCGACGGTAGGGGTCGAGAATCGAGACGAGATTACGAATCTCGCGATCGTCCCTGAAGCCGCCCCACCCAGCGACGATGTCATTTTGACTGAGCGCCGCAATACGAAAATTGAAGTGGGTCTCGATGCAGAGCGAAATCTTAGCCCGGACTGGATCGGTAAGGCGATTCTGCTCTTCTATCGCCTTGATCAGAGCCCTTTGTCCTCACAGCGTAGTTTCGACTCGATGGGAAACCAGACGCTTTTTCGACAAGCCACTACGGAGGCTGAGACCACGGAAAATATTGCGCGGCTCGAGTTCTACTGGACTGGTCGTCCCAACCATACCGTGCAGATAAATCTGGAGGGGGCGAAGAACGTTCTGGACAGTGCGCTAGTGCAAATCGTGGATATAGGTAGCGGTCCGGTCGAGGTGCCGGTTCCGGGCGCGAACACGCGTGTCGAGGAGACTCGTGGCGATTTTCTGGTCAGCGATACCTGGTCGTTCGGCAATTACGAACTGCTGTATGGACTTGGTGCCGAGACCTCAACAATCTCGCAAACGGGTGATGCCGACGTCGAACGCAGTTTTTTCTTCGTCAAACCGCAGGCAGCTCTCACGTATTCGGCGACGCCGGAGCGTCAGAGACGATTTCGACTGGCCAGGGAGGTTTCGCAGCTCGATTTCCAGGACTTCGTAAGCTCGACAGTTTTTGAAGACGATGATCTGGCGCTGGGGAATCCAAATCTGAAACCGGAGACGACCTGGGTCGCCGAGTTTAGCGAAGAACGGAGATTCGGGGAGCTTGGCGTGGTCAAATTGACGCTGTTTCACCACTGGATTTCCGACGTCGAAGATCTCCTGCCTTTGAGTCCCGATTTCGAGGCGCCAGGCAATATCGGGGACGGTCGTCGCTGGGGCGTCGAGATGGAAAGCACGCTGCCACTCAATGCAATCGGCCTCAGCACTGCACGTATCGACCTGAAAGCTCGCTGGCAGGATTCAGTGGTCATTGATCCCGTAACCGGTTTGGACCGCGTTTTGTCCGGCGAGGGCGGTCACAAAGGTGATATTGTTTTTCGGAACGACAACGAGTGGGCGTTTCTGGCCGATTTTCGTCAGGACTTCGAGGAATCGCGAGTGGCCTGGGGCTGGACTCTTGCAACGCGCGCCGAGCGCCCGCTGTTCAAAGTCAATGAACTGGATGTCTACGACGAAGAGACGAACATCGATATGTTTATAGAAACGACACGATGGTTCGGCCTGAAAACCCGCCTCAGCGGCATAAACCTGCTGGATATGGTGCAGTCCCGGGATCGCACCGTCTATACGGGCGAACGTGGGCTATCACCGGTAGATTTCAGGGAACTGCGGGACTCTACCAATGGATTCAGAATCACCCTGACGTTAAGCGGGACTTTTTAGTGAGCATTTTTCACGGAGACCTGGTTTGAGCGACCTGGAATTATCGTTTGCGATGGGCGACTACGATCGAACTCGGGCGATCTTCGATGGCCGGGTGATAATCGACGGGGTCAAAGCGGTTTGCATGCTCCTGTCGCCGGAAGAAATGTTCTTTCGTGCGTTTCGCCACGAGGATTTCGACGTATCCGAACTGTCGATTTCGAGCTACTGCGTAAGCGTCGCCAAAGGGAATCCCCACTACATCGCAGTACCGGTTTTTCTGTCGCGAGCGTTCCGGCATACGTCTGTCTATATCCGGACGGATCGTGGTATCGAGAAGCCGAAAGATCTTGTCGGGAGAAAGATCGGCATTGCGGAGTACCAGTTGAGTGCCAATGTCTGGGTTCGGGGGATTCTCGAACAGGACTTTGGCGTTAAGCCCTCCGACATCATCTGGGTGCGTGGCGGCATGGACGCGCCAGGGCGCCCCGAGAAGATCAAACTCGATCTGCCACCGGACGTGCGTATCGAGCAGGCTCCCGCCGGCGCCACCCTGAACCAGATGCTGGCCGACGGGGATATCGATGGATTCGTCGGTCCGCGATGGCCAAGGTGTTTCGATGAGGGCCATCCTGACGTCGGCCGACTGTTCGCCGATTCGATTGCAGCCGCTGCGGATCATTTCAAACGTACCGGGATTTTTCCGATCATGCATGTGCTGGGCGTTCGTCGCACACTCGCCGAGGCGCATCCCTGGTTACCGGGTGCTTTGATGAAAGCTTTTTCAGAGGCCAAGGACATCGCACAGGCAGCACTTAATGATACGTCGGCGACAAAGGTGACCATGCCTTTCGTGGAGGATAATCTCAAAATCGTCAAGCAGTTGATGGGTGACAACTTCTGGTCCTATGGTATTGCGGACAACGCCAGGACTCTGGATACATTTTGTGAGATTCACTATCAGCAGGGCCTGTCGCCACGCAGACTGAGCGTCGAAGAACTTTTTCACCCAAGTACTTTTGAGGCCTACAGCCTGTAGCAAAATCCAAAAGTGGGCGTAACTTTCGCGATCTTGTCCATGACGCTGTTTGCCTCGGCGAATATCACCATCATTCGTGGCTACGACGGCGAGACGCGCAGTGGCGGCGCATTCCTGTCGATCGTTATCACGTTCCTGCTCTCGCTGGTCATCTGGCTCATTCTGGCTACCCGCGACGGCTGGCCCACGTTCAACCGAACGGCGGTAGCCTGGTTCGTTCTCGCAGGCTTTCTTACGATTTTCATCGGTCGGGTTTTTCTCTACGCATCGATCCAGCATCTGGGTGCCGTCAGGGCGTCTGCAATAAAACGGCTCAATCCGTTTTTCTCCGTGATGCTGGGCGTCGTGCTGCTGGGCGAATCGGTCAGCAGCATGATGATGGTTGGCATGGTATTGATATGCACGAGCTTTATCGTGTTGGTACGTCAGTCCCTGACAACGGTTGGTGTTCGCGAGCCGCGGAAGGAAAATGAGAGCGCGTTGACCCGAATCATCAACCTCGGTTACCTGTATGGCCCGGTATCCGCGTTTGCGTACGCGTCCGGATATGTTGCACGGAAACAAGGACTTACGATCCTTCCGGATGCGGCATTCGGCACCATGGTCGGGGCGCTGACAGGCATCGTTTTTTTTGTGCTTACATCCCGATTTATCGAGAGTTATCGGGATGACCTGCGAAAGACATTTACTGTCTACAATCCGTGGTTTCTTCTTGCCGGTATATTCGCCTCGTTCGGCCAGATCTGCTATTTCGTCGCGCTGAGCTACACGAGCATTTCCAAGATCGCCCTGATCACTTCGATGGAAGTATTCGTTACGGTATTCCTGACATTCGTGGTCTTGCGAAGTCGGGAAAATCTGACGCTCGAAGTTTTGGTCGCCGCAGGCCTGGGCGTTGTCGGGACGGCGTTCGTAATCCTTTACTGATCAGGGCCACTCGAGCGTCAGGAATGACGACAATGGCGATGGCAGCAGGGATACGACGATATTTGTGCTGAGAGTCAGAGCGATCGCACCGATCAGCGACATGGCGATCCCCAGCAAGACCGCAAATCCGAACACCTCGTGATCCCGATTGAAGATCCAGCTGAAAATCACTCGGAATACCACCGATAGTCTTTGTATCGGCACGACGACGGAGACTGGCGCAACGGCCAAAGCCATGTAACGGAACATCTGTGACACGAACACGAACACGCCGGATACGAGGAACCACTTGCCGGCTGTCCGGTCGAGTTGGCGCATGAATGCCATGCCCCCGGCGAAAAGAATTAGCACGGCAATTACGATCGTCGCTGCCGAATAGGAAACAAATCCTCCAGCGAGGCTGTCGACCAGGCCACCTTCCGAGCCCAGACCCTTCATGATAAAGAGTGGGCTCGACCCATAACAGAGAGCGGCGACCGCGCCCCAGAGGATTCCCTCGCGGTATCGCGGCTGAAAGCTGGCGCTGACTGTTTTCGCGTTGTTGCCGTTGCGATCTCTGACAGCGACGATCGGTCCTGCCATTACAAGCACGAAACCGACAAGACGCAGTGGCGTCATCACTTCGTCAAGAAAAATGAGCGCCAGCACCAGGGCGATCGGGACACTGAGCTGTTGTATAGGGCTGGAGAGTGTCGCGCCAATGGCATGGATGGCCCGGTAGTTACCGTATCTGCCGATCACGAAGTGAATGACACCAGCAAGCGCCATCCAGGCCCATCCGGGGACGGTCATTACGGCAAGCGAATCGAAACCGCCGAAAGGGAAACATGCGATCGCGAATAGCGGTACGCCCAGCGGTACCGTGATCGCCATCGCATGCAGGACACTGCCTGTTAGCACGCCGCGACGAATCGCCGCATTGTTGAGGCCGAATGTGGCCGCGGAGGCGAGGGCGAGTAGGGCGCCTAATAACAGCGGAGGATGCTCAGCCTCTCAGCAACGAGCGAACGAAATCAGGTGTTAGCTCGAAGCCCGGCTCATACTCCGGCGCGTCTTCGATCTGCTCGAGATCATTGAGGCCACAATGCTTGAAAATTCGATTGGTGCTGGAGATCAAGCGTGCGGGCCGATCCGGCTCTGCATTGAAGTGTTGATGAATCGTATTCGGAGGAACATAGATCACGTCGCCCGCCTCCCATTCAAAGCGCTGGACTTCATCCTGCGGCTTCCAATGGTAATCATCCGTAATCTCAACGTCGCAGTCCTGATGCTGGTCGTATCCACGGCCCTCCAGAACATAAAGACACTCTTCCGCCAGATGGCGGTGTTTGCCCGAACGACTGCCGGGCGGAATGATTTGCATGTAGGCATCGACCGTTTCCATGCGCGTATTCATCTGCTCATTGATCAGATGTTTGAGAATGCCTTGCCGTGCCATTTCCCAGGGCATTTCCTCGGGCGTGATCACCTTTTTTCGCCGGGCATCCAGTTCGGGAGCAGACTCGGCGTCATCCAGCATCTTCTGGTAGAGCGCATCATTTTGTTCACCATCGAGCCAGGCTGACGATTCTCCCCATGCCATGATCAGTAGCCTCCCTCGGGATGGTTGAAGTCGTCTTCCTCTTCCCGTGCGGAAAAATTTTCCCCGCCTGGAGCAGGCTCGCTTGGCCTCGGTATGACCTGCTTCTGAAACAACATGTTCATGAACATGAACATCGGTTTCGTCTTGATGACCAATGCGCGTGCCGGCTTCGTATCGCTCGCATTGAAGTGCTGGTGCACACAATTGTTGTGGACTATCGCTATGTGGCCTGCCTTCCAGTCATAGCGTTGACCGTCGTGAATTTCATAGCCTTCACCATCCAGAATATAGAAGGCGGCTTCGTTGACATGGCCGTGCTTCTGCGACCTTCCACCCGGTCCGTATTCTTCGAGGTGCAGGTGAAATGTCTGTGTAATGCCGTGCTTCGGCTCTACATAGTGGCGGCTGTATGTTTGCGGACCGTCGACAAACTTGATTTCCTTCGCCTTACGTACGCGTGGCATCGATCGCAGGCGCTTTAGTTCTTCAGTCAGGTTGTACGCACCCTGAATCGGGCGCACGAATATTCTGTCTTTCTGGCTGTGATAAGTTTCGGGCTGCTCGCCCGGTTCTGTTTCTCTGGCGGGATCTGTCATGTGGTGTTTCAGTCGTCCTGGCGGCTCAATTGAGCAAAAAAGGATAACATATGGGACGCCCCCCAGATTGATTACAAACGTTATCGTTTTAATTGTGGATACGGCTGTAATACGCGTGAACTCTCCTGCATACTTTTCTTTCAACGATAAGAATCGCGACGTTCCTGGGGGATCTATGAGAAAAAACCGGCTTGCGGCCCGAACGTCTTGCCTGTCCCTGATCCTGATGTCCGCTCTCTGCGGATTGACGGCTTGCGGGTCTGCCGATGACAGCACGGAATCGAAAACGGGTGCCGCCGCGTTCTTTGACGGCCGGAACATCAGATGGATCATCCCCTACAGTCCCGGCGGCGGATACGACGAATACGGCCGTCTGATCGCACCGTTTCTAGAAAAATACACGGGAGCCCGCGTCGACATTTACAACATGCCCGGCGCTGGCGGAATGAGGGGCGCCAATGAGCTGTTCGGCTCGCCGAAGAACGGTCTGACGATCGGCATTATCAATGGCAGCGCGATGGTCACCAATGAGCTGGCCGGCATGCGTGGCGCCGATTACAAAATTGCAGAATTCGAATTCCTGGGACGCGTCGTAGCCGATAAACGGGTTCTGGTGGTTTCCACCGAGAGCGGTATCGGGTCTTTCGAAGAAATCTGGAAATCCGAGGATAGGGTCAAGATCGGTGCGACCGGATTGGGCGGCAGCACGTATGTAGACGCCGTCATCGCAAACGAAGCGTTCGAAATGGATGTTGACATCATTCACGGCTTTGACAGCTCGTCGGTGGTAAGACAGGCAATGCTAAGGGGCAATATCGTTGGTACCTGGGGTTCCTGGGGGAGTGCGGCAGACAATGTCGGCGCAGGCAGGGACATCGTCGTATTGCAAAGCGGTAAGGAGAGAGCGTCAGATCTCGCGGACGCACCAACCGTATTCGAGATGGGCGAAAAGACCGCAGACCCGGAGCGGACGATGGCTATCCTCAATGCCTGGGAATCTCTGCACGCGGTAGGCAGGCCGATGGCGGTGCCGCCAGGGACGCCGCCTGAGCGAGTCCAGTTCCTGCGCGACGCGCTTTACAAGGCATTACACGATCCCAAATTACTGGCGACTGCAGAAAAGTCCGGGCGAACGATCGTCTACGCTTCCGGCGAGGAGATGCAACAAATCGTAAGCGATGCCACCGTATTGCCTGACGAAATCAGGCAATTGTTCGTCAGAGCGATCAAGGGCGAGTTGTAGTTTGCCTGGTCCCGGCAAAGGTTGATTGAATGGGAATCATTGAAGGCCTAACAAGCGGCTTCCTGCAGGCCATCAGCCTTGAAGTATTCCCGTATCTCTTCGTCGGTGCAGCCTTCGGTCTGGTAATCGGCGTCATTCCCGGACTAAGCGGCCATTTCGCCATGGCCATGGTCATTCCTTTTCTCTACACGATGGAACCCGCAGCCGGGATCGCGTTCCTGCTGGGAGCGCATTCGACCGTGGCCCAGGGCGGTGGTTTGACTGCCATCCTTTTCAGTACGCCAGGCACCGGACAAAACGCGGCAACGCTTCTGGACGGTCCACCCATGAGGAATATGGGGCTTGGCGGCATGGCCGCAGGGGCTGCCCTGACGGCCTGTTTCCTGGGTGCGACGTTCGGCGCACTCGTGCTCGCGCTGTTGTTACCCGTGTTGCAACAAGTCGTGCTTTTCTTCGGCCCCCCGGAAATTTTCGTACTGGCGTTTCTGGCCCTGACTTTCGTGGCGGTTCTCGGCAAGGAAGACCTGACAAGGAGTCTTATTGCTGCGTTGACAGGTTTGCTGTTGGCGATGATTGGTCTCGACAATGTCACCAACCAGGAACGGTTTACTTTTGGACTGCTCGAGCTTCGAGACGGTCTGGAACTCGTTCCCGTGATCCTCGGACTTTTCGCGGTCGCAGAAATGTTCGAGCTCTGGGTCAAAGGCGGCTCATTGACCGGTTCGCAATCGAGTCCGATGTCGGCCAGGGAAACCCAGACACAGATATTTCGTGGGGTCGTCGAGGCAGTCAAACACTGGTGGCTGATCATGCGCTGCAGTACGATCGGAGCGGCGATGGGCCTGATACCGGGGCTCGGAAGTGCTCCTGCAGCGTTCGTCGCTTACGGGCATGCAAAACAAACCTCGAAATCGAAAGAAACATTCGGCAAAGGCAACATAGAGGGTGTCATCGGTTCCGAGTCTGCGAATGATGCTGTCGAAGGTGGAGCTCTGGCGTCGACGATAGCGTTCGGCGTCCCGGGCAGTTCTTCGATGGCAATTCTTCTCGGTGCATTGTTCATACTCGGTCAGGAAACCGGGCCAAACATGCTGACCTACCACGTCGATGTTGTCTTCATCATGATTTTCACCATCATCATCGGCAACTTCCTTGGAATGCTTGGTGGTGTATTTCTCGTCAATCCCCTCACGAGGGCGACGGGTTTGCGTGGCTCCTTGTTGGTACCCGTTCTTATCGCCATAGTCTTCACCGGCGCGTTTGCCGTGCAACGATCCTGGTTCGATATCGGCATCGCACTGTTTTTCGGTGTCTTCGGCTACTGGATGAAGGAACTGGGTTATTCCAGGGCCGCTCTTTTGATCGGATTCGTGCTGGGATTTGCGGTCGAGAAAAATCTGTATCTAGCGATACAACTCTCGGGGCCGTTTTTCATCTTCGATCCCATTCCGCTGACACTCGCCGTCATTACGGTTGTATTTCTTGCCTACAACATCTGGGGCATTATCAGAGATCGCAGACGAAATGGATAAGGACGCAAACGGCAAAGCAACGCTCGAGTTGTTTTTCATTTCGCTCACGGGCGTTGCCGTCGTTGGCGGGTTCATCGCTGCGCTGAGTTACGATTTCGTCTCCGCGAGGACGCCACTATGCATCATGGTTCCGCTGCTGATACTTATTGGTGTGCAAATCAACCGAACAAGAAAGGCTGCGCATAAGGAAACCGTATTGTTCGATGTCTCGCAGGCGTTCAAGGGCAAGAACAAAAATTTCAACAGCGTCGCCACATTCATCGGCTGGATGGTGTTACTGCTGTTGTTGATTCTCCTCGCTGGGCATTACGCAGGTATTGCCGTTTTCATGTTTGTCCTGCTGCGATTGGTTTCGAAAGAAAGCTGGATGCTGACGATACTGACTTCCGCAGGCGTCACGATAATTATCTATTTTCTTTTCGAATACGGCTTCAATATCGAGCTCCATCGAGGGCTGCTCTATAAGCTCATGTCCGGCTACGATGTTTAAAAGAGGAAAAATACCGGGACTACTGGCATTGGCTTTGGCGCTGGTGGCATGCGGGTCCGGCGGAGAATATCCGCAGAAGGATATTACGATTGTCATTCCGTATAACCCCGGAGGGGGCTTTGACACTTACGTCCGGGCCGTGGCTCGCAGCCTCGAAAATCACCTGCCGAATGACGTCAACGTACTGGCAAAGAATAGCCCGGGCGCAGGTGGGCGGCGGGGCGCCAGCGATGTTTTTCGGGCCAAACCGGACGGCTACACGATCGGCGTATTCAACTTGCCCGGCGTACTGGTTCCCGAGCTTCAAAAGATTCCGATCGGATACAAACTCTCGGAGATAAGCTGGCTGGTGACGATGGGGCGTGATCCCTATGCTTTTTCAGTGAGGGGCGATTCACCGATCAAATCGATGGACGATATCGGGTCCCTTGGCCGAAACGTGCTCTACGGGGCGACGGGGCCCGGATCAACATCCTATATCGTAACCAACATCATTAACGAGGTTCTGGGTGTTCCCTACGAGGTCGTTACAGGCTACAAAGGTAGTAGCAGCTATGTGCTTGGACTGATTCGGGGTGATTTCGACGCCGCGCTGGTCAGCATGTCGACCGCCCGCCCGTACCTCGAATCCGGAGACATCAGGGCGCTCGCAATCTTCGGGTCCGAAAGTGAAGATCCCGATATTGCGGATGCAGATAATCTTGGCGTGCCGCATCTCGGTGACTTAAGTGTGGTCCGTATGATCGGCGGCCCGCCGGGCCTGCCCGAAGACATCAGCGCCACTCTGGAAGAAGCGCTGCTGGCGGCGATGGAGGATCCGGAGTTCAAGGTCTGGCTGCAAGACACCGGTAACCAGGTACAACCCAAAGGCTCCGCCGATACCGCCAAAGCCGTATCGGCAATGTCGGAGTTCTACGAGAACTTCGAACAATTCCTGAACTGACAGCAAAAGGAGGCCGACTGCCATGATTGATCTGCTGAGTCAGGCCGCCTCGGACCTGCTGTCCCTGCAGACCATGCTGTTTCTTGTTCTCGGTGTCGGCGTCGGCCTCATCTTCGGCGTCATCCCGGGTCTCGGCGGAACGACGGCGCTGGCGATACTGTTGCCCCTTACTTTTGGCATGCAGGTCATTGACGCATTTGCAATGTCGGGCGGCATCATGGGAGCGGTCGCTATGGGAGGGTCTATTTCAGCAATTCTGCTGAACGCGCCGGGCACTGCCCCCAGTGCTGCAACCTGTCTGGATGGCTATCCACTGGCGAAGCAGGGCCGCGCCGCCGAGGCGATCGGTGCAGTGGCAACGGCGTCTCCCCTGGGCGGTCTGTTCGGCGTACTGACGCTGCTGCTCGTATTGCCGCTCGCAAGGGAAATCGTCTTGTTATTCGGCCCACCGGAGTTTTTCCTGTTGGCAGTCTTCGGCATCGTAACTGTCGCGATGTCCGATTCCTCCAATCTGCTCCGTGGTCTGATTGCCGCCGGCGTTGGCCTGATGCTGGCATTTATCGGCTACGACGCTGTCCACGGCGGAGTTCGATTCGCCTTTGCTTCCGATTATTTGTGGGATGGTATTCCTCTCATCCCATCACTCGTTGGCTTGTTCGGCATGGCGGAGATGATCGGGCTTTCAATAAAAGGCGGCACCGTTGCTGCGGATACCGCCACCGTTCGAGTGGACGGCGTACTGACCGGCGTTCGCGCAACCCTGCACAACTGGAAAGTCGTTATCAGAGGCTCTGTCATTGGCACGCTCATCGGCGCGATTCCCGGAGTCGGTGGAACTGTCGCAACATTCATCGCCTATTCAACCACCAAGAAAGCGGACCGGGATCCGGAAAGCTTTGGCACGGGAAGAATAGAGGGAGTCATCGCGCCGGAGTCGGCGAACAATGCCAAAGACAGCGGGGCATTACTGCCGACACTCGCCTTCGGCATTCCGGGCGGTGCGGAGATGGCCGTGTTTCTGGGAATCCTCGTTTTGCATGGTATGCAGCCCGGTCCGGCCATGTTCGTGGACCACATTCAGGACGTCTATGGCCTCATTCTGGCGCTGACTTTCGCGGCTGTGCTTGCTTCGATCATCGGCTTGCTGTCTGTCCGCTGGCTTGCAGCCATAACACTGGTCAAAGGCCAGATTCTGGCGCCGGTCGTAATCGCAGTCAGCCTGGTCGGCGTTTATGCGATAAATTCACGGCCCGGTGATGTTGTTCTCGCCGCCGTGCTCGGCGTCCTTGGCCACCTGATGATTCGTTTCGACTTCCCGCGCCTGCCACTGGTCATCGCGCTGATTCTCGGGGAGACGGCAGAACGGGGGTTTCAGCAATCCATGATGATCGGGCAGGGAGACTGGCGCATATTTGTACACTCACCGACTTCGATCGTCATGGTGTTGCTCATTTTCGTCAGCCTTTCCTGGTCCGTCGTGCCTTACTTGCGCAAACGGTCATCAACGCACAAATCGATCCCAGACTCATGAACAAGCGCATGAGCAAGCTACTGCCGTCAGTATTGATCGTCTTGTTTGTGATCGGGTATCTGATAACAGCCCATGTGACGCTCGACGCTATGTCGCGTCGTGTACCTGTTTTAACGGCCTTCGTTACACTCTTATTGCTTGCGATCGATATTCTGAGGAACGTAACGGCCGGTGACGGGACGTCCGTTCCTGCAGTAGTGAACGAACCAGCTACGCGCGGCCGCGAAGTCACAGCAATACTGTTTGTCGCCGGCGGTGTTGCAG
>Ga0255052_10001731_pt1 | contig 16221 bp, 13 predicted proteins | sample JV7_2_21_MG_FD_188632 | JGI IMG/M metagenome (GOLD analysis project Ga0255052, IMG submission 188632) | Seawater microbial communities from Jervis Inlet, British Columbia, Canada - JV7_2_21 | ecosystem: Environmental > Aquatic > Marine > Inlet | place: Canada: British Columbia | collected...
AGTAAAGATTCCTATAAAAATTTGCTAAAGAGGGTGGTCCCGAATTATTTCCGAACCCTTCCCCTCCCGAGTTTTTTCTATTTTGGAGAAACTCCGTGAAACATGATAGTTATGGTTTTGACACGCTCGCCATAAGAAGCGGTCAGCGACGTAGTTCAGAACTCGAACACAACGAAGCCATATTCACGACTTCCAGTTTTGTGTTCGAAAATGCTGCCCAGGCTGCAGCGCGCTTTGCCGGAGACGAGCCGGGAAATATTTATTCTCGGTTTACCAATCCCACCACGCAGGCTTTTGAAAGGCGTCTGGCCGCCATGGAAGGGGGCGAGGCCTGTATCGCAACCGCATCGGGAATGGCGGCTATCACGAGCCTGTGTATAGCCATGCTGAGAGCAGGTGATCATATCGTCAGCTCGCGCTCGATATTTGGCACCACGACAACTCTGTTCGACAAGTACCTGCCGCGCTTTGGCATCGAAACCAGCTTTGTTGATCTAACGGATCTGGAAGACTGGAAGCAATCGGTTCGCGCTAATACACGCCTGCTGTTCCTGGAGACGCCATCGAATCCACTTTCCGAAATTGCCGATATCAGGCAGCTGGCAGATTTGGCGCATGAAAATAACTGCATGTTGGTGGTCGATAATTGCTTTTGCACTCCCGCACTGCAGCGGCCGCTTGAACTGGGTGCCGATATCATCGTGCACTCAGCGACCAAGTACCTGGATGGGCAGGGCCGTATTGTTGGTGGCGCGATTGTTGGTCCCAACCCGCTGGTTAATGAAGATATATTTGGCGTAATTCGTAGCACCGGCCCCAGCATGAGCCCGTTCAACGCCTGGGTTGCTTTGAAGGGGCTTGAGACACTCAATCTGCGTATGAATGCACATTCACAGAATGCCATTCAACTGGCAAGATTTCTGGAACAACATCCACGTGTGGAGCGGGTGTTCCATCCAGGGCTTGAAACCCATCCTCAGTATGAACTGGCAAAATCACAGCAGTACGGATTCGGGGGCGTGGTTTCCTTTGTCGTTGCCGGCGGGCGTGAGAGTGCCTGGAAGATAATCGATTCGACCGAGTTACTTTCGATTACGGCCAATCTCGGTGACGTCAAGACAACGATAACACATCCCGCGACCACAACCCATGGACGAGTTAGCGATGAGTTAAAGGCCAGGACCGGCATTGGCGAGGGTTTGATCCGAATTGCCGTTGGACTGGAAAATATCGAAGATATCATCGCCGACCTGGCGCGAGGTCTGGATGGCTGAGCTGTTCCGGCAACTTGAAAATGCGCTGCTGGAGCCGGATTACCAGGCCAAGTGCGAATTGACGGCAACCATCCATCAGGCATGGCTACAAGGCTCGCTAGTGCGTCGGGCAAGATCGAAAATTCTGTCAATTGATGATCCTGGACGGCCGCAAAGGCCGGTTTTGGTTGATCCTCGAGAGCTGGAACGTCGCAGCGTGTCTTCGCCGGAGGGGCGCATTCGCCTGCTGCACGCTTTTGTACATATCGAATTCAACGCGATCAATATCGCGCTTGATGCTGTCTACCGATTTCGTGACATGCCGGAGCAATTTATTAGTGACTGGTTGCTGGTTGCAACCGAGGAGGCCCGGCATTTTCAATTGCTGGAGCGTGAACTCAAACAACGGGGAAGTTACTACGGCGCATATCACGCCCATCGAGGGTTGTGGGACATGGTTTGTAAAACACGGCATGACGTGTTGCATCGAATGGCTCTTGTCCCGCGTGTCATGGAAGCCAGAGGACTGGATGTCACCCCCGCTATGATTGCGAAATTCAAACAAAATGACGATCGAGCTGCAGTCGAGATCCTGGAGATTATTTACCGCGATGAAATCGGACATGTTCGCATCGGTAATCACTGGTACGGTTACCTTTGTGAACAACAGGGTCTCGATGCGGAAAGGACATTTCGCGACCTGATCATACAATACATGGATGGGAAGTTACGCGGCCCGTTTAATTGGCCGGCTCGTATCGAGGCTGGCTTTCAGGAAACCGAACTTAGTGTGCTGGAGCAGGGTATTTAGACTCTGGGATCGCTAAGATTGAATCCCCGTTCACGAGTCCAGCTCAGGTAACTTGGCTCTCGACCCCAGTCACCGAGAACAATTCGGGATAAATCGGAGTTGTATTGATGAACCGCCGGCCGATGGGTATGTCCATGGATAATAATGCTGGCCTCGTTAGCATGGAAACAGTCTTGTACCGCCAGCGAATTTACATCCATAATCTCGAAGGGTTTCTGTGTCATCGCATCAACACTATCCGCGCGCAACTGCGCTGCAATACGCTGACGCTCCTCGAGGGGTTTGGCCAGGAAATCAGATTGCCATTTTGCGGTGCGTACCATGGAACGAAATTGCTGATAATCCTGATCGTCGGTGCACAGGGTGTCACCGTGGATCAGGACCGCCCTGTGTTTATCGAGTTGCAGTATATGCGGTTCGTCCAGTAACGTTAAATTTACCATCCGCGCGAATGCCTGTCCTAACAGGAAATCCCGGTTTCCGGCCATGAAGAATACTTCAACCTCTGATGCCAGCTGCTGCAGTGACTCGATTACTCTACGGTGCTCCGGTGCCGGATCGTCATCGCCCAGCCAGACTTCGAAAAGATCGCCCAGGATATAGAGATATCGAGCCATGGTCGCCCGCTGTTGCAGAAATTCCGTTATTGCATTCGTTACCTCTGGCCGCTCGGCATCGAGATGACAATCTGAAATAAACAGGTATTCGTCGCTCATGCCTGGGAGTCTTGGTTACTGGCGACTGACACCGGTGATGGTAATGGTTTCGATAGGTACGTTTTGATGACCGCCCTTGTTTCCCGTCGGGACCTGGGCCATCGCATCGACAATGTCCATTCCCTCGGTTACCTTGCCGAATACCGCGTAGCCCCAGCCCTGCATCGACTCGCTGGTGAAATTCAGAAATGAGTTGTCGGCATGGTTAATGAAAAACTGCGAGGTCGCGGAGTGCGGGTCACTGGTGCGCGCCATTGCCAGTGTGCCGCGATCATTCTTGAGACCATTGTTGGCTTCATTTTCAATCGGTGCCCGTTTGCTCGACTTATCCCGCATATCAGTCGTGATTCCACCGCCCTGAATCATAAAGTCTGGAATAATGCGGTGAAAAGTCGTGTCGACAAAGTAGCCGTCATCTACGTAGGCGAGAAAATTCTCGCTGCTATTGGGTGCATTTTGCATATCGAGTTCGATGGTGATATTGCCCATGCTTGTTTCAATTAGCACGATTGGGTTGCTTGCAGTAGTTTCATTCATTGGTTTGCCACCTTTGCTGTCAGGATAAAATACCAGAGATAGAATGGCTGCGAGAACGACCGCAATCGGAAGTAACGTCTTGTTCATCAGCATTCCAGGTTATTGTGAGCCTGCGGATTCTACTGATTTGTCCTCGTTTATGGAAGCTTGCAGCTATTAACCCGGCGACAATATATATCACATTCAGGGCTTCAAGAAAGCGCCAGCTCCTTACAGGTTGAACATTAAAAAGATAGGCCATCGTGTGCCTGCCCACGGACAGCGTTATCAGAACTTGCTGTAGAATGACTACAGCGGCCTTCTGATACCTTGCCGTGAACAGGCGCACGATGGCTGAATGCTATGTATATTGTCGCCGGGTTAATAATTAACGGTTTCGCTGCGTGGGTGCTTCTTTTAAACTCTACGGCCAGATTCAACAAGCCAGTTTAAAGCCAAGCAATGCTGACGATTTACAATAGTTTCACCAATAAAAAAGAAGTTTTCGAACCCATCGTTCCCGGCCAGGTTCGGATGTATGTCTGTGGTATGACGGTATACGATTATTGTCATATCGGGCATGCGCGCGTACTGGTGGTGTTCGACGTGGTGTTTCGATTTTTAAAACACCTGGGTTACGGTGTGACTTACGTGCGCAACATCACCGATATTGACGATAAGATCATAGATCGAGCCAGGGAAAATGGAGAGGAATATAGTCATTTGACCGAACGTTTTATTCGGGCAATGCATGAGGATGCTGATGCCCTGGGCGTGCTGCACCCCGATATGGAGCCGCGCGCTACCGATACCATTGAACCGATACTGGCGATGATCGATAGCCTGCAGCAACAGGATTACGCCTACCAGGCTGACAATGGTGATGTTTATTTTGCGGTTTCGAAGTTCAAAAACTACGGACAGTTGTCAGGCAAAAAAATTGGCGAGTTACGCGCTGGTGAACGGGTTGATGTCGATGAGGGCAAGAAAGATCCGCTCGATTTCGTTTTGTGGAAATCAGCCAAGCCCGGCGAACCCAGCTGGCCTTCCAGATTTGGTGAGGGACGTCCCGGTTGGCATATCGAGTGTTCAGCGATGTCAAACAGTTTACTCGGCAACCATTTTGATATTCACGGTGGTGGTCAGGATTTGCAGTTCCCGCATCACGAGAATGAAATCGCACAAAGCGAATCCTGTAATGGGGAGAAGTTCGTCAACTATTGGATGCACAACGGATTCGTGCGGGTCAACGAAGAGAAGATGTCCAAGTCTCTCGGCAACTTTTTCGTATTAAGAGAAGTTCTGGAAAATTATCGCGCTGAAGAAATCCGCTACTTCTTAATCAGTAGCCATTACCGTAGCCAACTCAATTACTCGGAGGAGCAATTAAACAATGCCCGGGCCGCGCTGTTGCGACTGTATGCTGCTTTGCAGGACACCACAACGGTCGATGTGCCGGTGAATAGTGAATACCAGCAGCGCTTTGAGAAGGCGCTGTGTGATGATTTTAATACCGCTAATGCGATAGCGGTGCTGTTTGATTTAACGCGCGATATTAATCGTGCAAAAAGTGAACAGAGGCAGGACCAGCATAGCCTGGCGAGTTTACTGCGTTATCTCGGTGGAATCATCGGTCTGCTGCAGTCCGATGCCGAGGATTACCTGAAATCAAGGACCGGTCAGGATTTCGGGCTCAGCGACGGCGCCATCGACGAATTGATCGAGCAACGCCTGCAAGCCCGTGCAGCCAGGGACTGGGCGAGTGCGGATCGCATTCGCGACGAGTTAACCGCGGCCGGTATCGTCATCGAAGACGGTGCCGAAGGAACCCGCTGGCGGCGCGGCTAGCGCTGATCCAGCAACGGGTTCTAATTGATTGAATTACCTTGGTTTTTCAATTGACGATTATTTTTGATCAGCGTATTATTCCGCGCCTTGCAGCTGGCGTAATGCGCCGGGGGCATAATTCGGGGTGTAGCGCAGCCTGGTAGCGCAACTGCTTTGGGAGCAGTGGGTCGGGAGTTCGAATCTCTCCACCCCGACCAAATTTTCAGGACTATTTCTGTCATTGCATCATGGCTGGTCAGGATTAAGTCCAACGGATGCGTGCTGGACTGCGGTGTAAATTAACATACACGAAGATCCAGGAGCGCATCCAACGCGTAAAAGATAAGGAATCCGGCCGGCAGTTTGAACCGAGGATGCCTTTCTAGCAGCCTATTTTAGGCAAGTGCAAGGCGGATGCGCGCACAGGACCGCAGTGTATTTAAACATACACGAGGATACGACGGTCCGACGATTCGGCACGCATCCAACGCAGCAATCGTCTAAAATAGGCTGCTAGAAAGGCATCCGGAGCGCCCGTAGCTCATTTGGATAGAGCATCGGCCTTCTAAGCCGAGGGTAGCAGGTTCGAATCCTGCCGGGCGTGCCATTTTATGGTGGGCGTAGCTCAGTTGGTAGAGTGCAAGATTGTGATTCTTGTTGTCGTGGGTTCGATCCCCATCGTCCACCCCATATTCAGGGCGTCTGCGAGCAGACGCCCATGATGTTGGCCAGGCAGTCACTACTAAAAGCGGTGAGCGGCCAACAGATTAGGGATTGCATATTTCTGCGAAAGTGGCGGAATTGGTAGACGCGCCAGATTTAGGTTCTGGTATCTTTTGATGTGAGAGTTCGAGTCTCTCCTTTCGCACCATTTTAGTGTTGCAGCGACGCCAGCTGCTCGGAGTGAGCTTTTATGCCCGGTTGTGCAATTAGTTCGACCGGTCGTAAACTACAACTATCTCTACAGTAAAAATCACGAGATTTTGACATGCAAGTATCAATTGAAACCCTTGAGGGGCTGGAACGCAGAATGACGGTGCAAATCCCGTCCGAGCGGGTCAGTGAAGCCGTTGAAAAGAAACTTAAGGACTTGAGTAAAACAGTCCGAATTGATGGCTTTCGCCCGGGTAAAGTGCCATTGAAGGTGGTGCAGCAGAAATACGGTGGTCACGTGCGCCAGGAAGTTATCGGTGATGTCATCGAGTCTAGCTACCAGGAGGCCTTGATCCAGGAAAAGGTGCGTCCCGCCGGTATGCCAAGCATTGATTCGGTTAGCACGGAAGGAAAGGAAGACATGTCGTATACCGCGACTTTCGAGGTTTACCCGGAGGTCGAGACGCTTAAACTGGAATCGATTGAGGTCGAAAAACCGAAAGTCGAAATTTCCGACAAGGATTTTGACGCGATGCTGCAAAAACTTCGCGAACAGCGCAAGGGCTGGAAGGAAACCAAAGGCGCCGCGAAGAAGGGATTCCAGGTTATGGTTGACTTCGAAGGGCGCATTGACGGCGAGTTGTTTGAGGGTGGTGCCGGCAAGGATATGGCCGTTGAAATCGGGGCTGGACAGATGTTACCGGAATTCGAGGCCGGGCTAGAGGGTGTCAAGGCGACAGAACAGAGAATCGTCGAAGTAAATTTCCCCGACGACTATCATGGCGCCGAGGTTGCCGGTAAGAAGGCCGAGTTTACGCTTAAAGCGAACAAGGTTTCGAAGCCGGAACTGCCCGACCTTGACGAGGAATTTGCCAAGGGGTTTGGCATCGAGGACGGTGACCTGGAAAAAATGCGTGCCGACATTCGTGCCAACATGGAAAAGGAGAAGAACGACCGTCTTAAGCTGAATATAAAAAATAAAGTGATGACGAGCCTGTTGGAGCACAACGAAATTATTGCACCCAGTGCCATGGTTACCGATGAGATCAATAAGCTGCGCGCCCAGGCTGCGCAACGCATGGGCCAGGATCCTGAGTCGGTAGATGAAACCAGTTTTCCGAACGAGTTGTTCAGTGCCGAAGCAACCCGACGGGTGCAACTCGGGCTGCTCATCGCGGAAGTGATTAAATCAGAAAAAATCGAGTTAAATCAAGAGCTTGTAGATTCAGCTGTTGAGGAGATGGCGGTTGCTTACGAACAGCCTGACCAGGTGCGCGAATACTATCGACATAATCAACAGGCACGCTCCGGAATCGAGGGCATGGTGCTTGAAGATCAGGTTGTCGCCCATATCTTGGATAAAGCCGAAGTTACCGAAAAAGAGGCCAGCTTCGACGACTTGATGAATGACAATCTCTAAAAACCTACTAATCTCGGACGTTCAATGAAAGATAAAGTTAGCAGTACCGGCATAAGCTCAATAATGCCCGATTACCTGGATACCCAGGCCAACCTGGTCCCGATGGTTGTAGAGCAATCTGCTCGGGGAGAAAGAGCTTACGACATATATTCTCGCTTGCTCAAAGAGCGTGTTATTTTTGTAGTAGGTCCCATCGAGGACCATATGGCTAACTTGATCGTCGCCCAGTTGTTATTTCTGGAATCCGAGAATCCGGATAAAGACATATCACTATATATCAATAGCCCGGGCGGCTCGGTAACTGCGGGTCTTGCGATTTACGATACCATGCAATTCATTAAACCCGATGTGAGCACGCTTTGCACCGGCCAGGCGGCCAGTATGGGTGCGATTCTGCTGGCTGGTGGATGTGCCGGAAAACGTTATGGTTTACCGCACTCGCGCGTCATGATTCATCAGCCGTTGGGCGGATTCCAGGGGCAGGCCACTGACTTCGAGATTCATGCCAAGGAAATTCTAGCGGTCAGGGCGAGGCTTAATAAATTGCTTGCACACCATACCGGGAAGAAGGAAAGCAGTATCGACAGCGACACCGAACGTGATAATTTCATGAGCGCTGAGCAATCGGTGGATTATGGAATGATTGATCAAGTTTTGGCTTCTCGTGCCGACCCAGATGAGAATGGTGCCACAGAATAGATATTCTTTTGCGTTTTATATGTGAGACGCTGATCAAAAAGCGTTTTTTTCGGTTGTACTCCGCGGTTCGGTCTAATATTATCGAGTGGATTGGACATAAAATTTCGGTAGTTTGGTATGAGTGACGAAAGATCCAAGAATAAGGACGAAAAGCTCCTGTATTGCTCGTTTTGCGGTAAAAGCCAGCACGAGGTGAGAAAACTGATCGCGGGCCCGTCGGTTTTCATCTGTGATGAGTGTGTGGACCTCTGCAATGACATCATTCGTGAAGAGATTCACGAAAATGGTGAAGATGCTGAAAGCAAGCTACCCATCCCCCACGAAATTTTTAAAGTCCTTGATGAGTATGTCATTGGCCAGGGTCGCGCCAAGAAAGTGCTTTCGGTGGCTGTCTATAACCACTATAAGCGCCTCGAGGTTGGTCATATCAAGGATGAGATCGAGCTTTCCAAAAGTAATATCCTGTTAATCGGACCAACCGGCTCGGGCAAGACACTGCTTGCCGAAACACTTGCACGCCTGCTCAATGTTCCGTTTGCGATTGCTGATGCTACCACGTTAACCGAAGCTGGCTACGTCGGCGAAGATGTGGAAAACATCATTCAGAAACTGTTGCAAAAATGTGATTACGATGTCGAAAAGGCGCAGACGGGGATTGTCTATATCGACGAGATCGATAAGATTTCCCGCAAGTCGGATAATCCTTCGATCACCAGAGATGTATCGGGTGAGGGCGTACAGCAGGCTTTACTGAAGTTGATTGAAGGAACGGTTGCATCGGTGCCACCACAAGGTGGCAGAAAGCATCCCCAGCAGGAGTTTTTGCAGGTTGACACCAGCAAGATACTGTTTGTTTGCGGTTGCGCATTCGCCGGATTGGACAAGGTCATACTCAGCCGGTCAGAGAAGGGCGGCATTGGCTTTGGCGCTGACGTGAAAAGCAAGGACAAGAAAGACCTGTTCGGTGAAGTCATCAGTAAAGTCGAGCCCGAGGATTTAATCAAATATGGTTTGATCCCGGAGTTTGTAGGCCGCCTGCCAGTCGTGGCTACGCTTGAGGAGCTTGATGAGGATGCACTGGTAAAAATCCTGACCGAGCCCAAAAACGCAATCACCAAGCAATATCAGAAAATGTTCGAAATCGAAGGCTGTGAGATCGAATTTCGACCAGATTCACTCAACGCAGTCGCAAAAAAGGCGATGGCGCGAAAGACCGGTGCGCGTGGTTTGCGCACCATACTCGAGAATACCCTGTTGGAAATCATGTACGATTTGCCCGCAATGGATAATGTCAGCAAAGTCGTGGTCGATGCTGCAGTAATCGAAGGTAATGCCCAACCTTATGTCATTTACGAGGGTGGGGAAATGCAGCGCGTGGCTTCTGACGAGTAAGTCTCAGCCGAGGCATAAAAGCCGGGTTGAAAACGGACAATGGACACCCATATAGACCGGAGACTCAGGCTTCGAGGCACTTATGTCAGACAATCAAAACAATTTACTCGCTGAACAACAGGACAGGCAATTGATACCGGTCTTGCCGCTACGCGATGTCGTGGTTTACCCGCACATGGTTATCCCGCTGTTTGTCGGCCGTGAGAAATCGATCCTGGCGCTCGAAGCCGCGATGGCCGATAACAAGAAGATCCTGCTGTTGGCTCAGAAAAATGCCGAGGTCGATGATCCTGGTCAGGATGACCTGTACCAGATAGGAACCCTGTCGACTATTCTGCAAATGCTTAAACTTCCAGACGGTACTATCAAGGTTTTAGTCGAGGGCGGTGACAGGGTTTCGGTAGAGAGTCTGCTTGAAACTAACGAATATTACTCGGCCGCAATAAAAATGCTCGAAAAATCGGGCCTGGTGGATGATCGCGAAGCCGAAGTATTACTGCGCTCTGTATTGAATCTGTTTGATCAGTACGTGAAGTTGAATAAAAAGGTGCCGCCCGAAATATTGACTTCGCTGTCGGGTATTGATGACCCTAGCAGATTGGCAGATACCATCGCTGCACATATGTCTTTAAAACTCGATGAAAAGCAGGAAATCCTCGAGATCCAGGATCCCCGGGAACGCATCGAACACATCATGAGCAAGATTGAAGGCGAAATCGATTTAATGCAAATCGAGAAACGCATTCGGGGACGTGTCAAACAGCAAATGGAAAAAAGCCAGCGTGAGTACTATTTGAATGAGCAGATGAAAGCGATTCAAAAGGAACTCGGCGATATGGACGACGCCCCTAACGAAGTCGAAGACCTGCAGCGCAAAATTGAAGAGTCGGGAATGCCGAAAGAGGCGCGTGAAAAGGCTGACTCGGAGCTTAACAAATTAAAGATGATGTCGCCGATGTCGGCGGAAGCCACCGTGGTGCGCAACTATATCGATTGGCTGGTTAGCGTGCCCTGGAAAAAGAAATCAAAAATCAGACGCGATCTGTCGCAGGCCGAAAAGGTTCTTGAAGAAGACCACTATGGTCTTGAGAAGGTCAAGGAGCGGATCCTCGAGTACCTCGCGGTGCAGCAACGCGTGCGCAAACTTAAAGGTCCGATCTTATGCCTGGTTGGTCCGCCCGGCGTTGGTAAAACCTCGGTCGGCCGCTCGATTGCCCGGGCAACCAATCGAAAGTTCTCGCGCATGTCCCTGGGTGGCGTGCGTGACGAGTCCGAGATCAGGGGCCATCGCCGCACCTATATCGGCTCCATGCCAGGTAAAATTATTCAAAATCTGTCACGCGCAAAGGTAAGAAACCCATTATTCCTGCTTGATGAAATTGACAAGATGGCAATGGATTTTAGAGGCGACCCCGCCTCGGCTCTGCTCGAGGTACTGGATCCGGAGCAAAATAATACCTTTGCGGATCATTACATGGAGGTTGAATTTGACCTCTCCGACACGATGTTTGTCGCGACTTCTAACAGCATGAATATTCCCGGGCCGCTGCTCGACCGCATGGAAGTCATTCGTATCCCGGGCTATACCGAAGACGAGAAACTGAATATTGCAATCAAGTACCTGGTGCCCAAGCAAATCAAGGAAAATGGCTTGAAACCGGAAGAAATTGTGTTTCAGCAAACTGCGGTGCGTGAAATTATTCAACGCTATACGCGGGAAGCTGGAGTGCGAAATCTTGAGCGTGAGATTTCCAAGATATGCCGTAAAGCGGTTAAGGCAAAGCTGTTAAAACCAGCTACCCGGAAATTGACAATCACTTCGAAAAATATCGAAAAATATCTTGGTGTAAAGCGTTTCCGCTTCGGCTCTGCCGACGAAAAGGATCAGGTAGGGCAGGTAACCGGGCTTGCCTGGACCGAGGTTGGTGGAGAACTGTTAACGATCGAGTCCGCCGTAGTCGATGGCAAGGGGAAATTCATACAGACTGGACAACTGGGTGACGTGATGAAGGAATCGATCCAGGCTGCATTGACAGTGGTGCGCAGTCGCGCCGAAATTCTCGGGGTCAATCCAGAATTCAACGAAAACAAGGATATCCATATTCATGTACCCGAGGGAGCGACGCCGAAAGACGGCCCAAGTGCCGGTGTTGGCATGTGCACGGCGTTGGTCTCGGCACTAACCGGTATACCGGTAAAAGCAGAAGTCGCGATGACGGGCGAAATAACGTTGCGTGGCGAGGTTTTACCGATTGGTGGATTGAAGGAGAAATTGTTAGCCGCGCATCGGGGCGGTATTACTAAAGTCCTGATTCCGGAGGAGAACGAAAAAGACCTCGCCGAGATTCCAGATAATATCAAGGCCAAGCTGGAGATTATTCCGGTCCAATGGATCGACCAGGTGCTCGAAGTCGCACTAGCCCATCAACCGACTCCGCTGCCCAAGGGAACCGAGGCAGCCGGCGGTACTCCAAAGCCCAAAGTTAAAGATAAAAAGTCGTCTGGAGTCAGGGCACACTAGTCGTTTGGGTAAATAATGCGACTTATTTGAACTATTTCACGTTTTAAGGTTGACCCTAAAGGCTGCTGTTGGTTTAATTCGACGCTCTGGACGGGGGCGACGATCGTAAAAAGATCGTTCATCAGCAACGATAGCAAGCAAGATTGAGACTTGTGTTGCCGTCCGCCCTTCGGGCTAAAAATATATCAACTTAACCAAATGGAAAAATCTAATGAATAAATCCGAATTAATTGATGGTGTCGCCAGTGCTGCAAATTTAAGTAAAGCTGACGCTGCGCGTGCAGTAGATGGGGCAATTGCTACCGTAACTCAGGCTCTGAAATCCGGAGACCAGGTAACTATAGTTGGCTTCGGAACTTTCCTCGTTCGTCATCGCGACGCACGTGCCGGACGCAATCCTCGCACCGGAGAAACCATCCAGATTAAAGCCTCGAACGTACCCGCATTTAAGGCTGGCAAAGCTCTAAAAGACGCAGTAAACTAGCGCCCCTTTTTTAGCTACACCGGGTGCTTAGCTCAGCTGGGAGAGCATCGCCCTTACAAGGCGAGGGTCGGCGGTTCGATCCCGTCAGCACCCACCACACAATCAGGAGTGGTAGTTCAGTTGGTTAGAATACCGGCCTGTCACGCCGGTGGTCGCGGGTTCGAGTCCCGTCCACTCCGCCATTTTTGAGGGCGCTCATCGGTAGCGCTCCGTAGAAATGGCGACTTCAACAGTGACCATAAGATAATGCTGCAAGCAATTCGAGATAAGGTAACGGGATTGATTGCCTACGGCATCATCTTCATGATCAGTGTTCCATTCGCTCTATGGGGCGTTAATTCCTATTTGGGTGGAGGCGAAGTCCTGCCGGCCGCGACGGTCGACGGTGAGGAAATCAGCGTGCGTGATCTGGACCAGGCCTACGCAAATTATCGCCAAAGACTATCGCAATTGTTTGGCGGCACGATCCCCGAATCCTTTGACAACGAATCGATATTGCGAGAGCAGGTGCTGGGACAATTGATCGAGGAGTTCGTACTACGTCAATATACCCAGAAGCAACGTTACCGTATCGGTGATGACGAATTAAATAAAGTGATTCGTAGCATGGATGCGTTTCAACGCGGCGGGCAATTTGATACGGAAATCTACCAATCTCAGGTGCGCTCACTTGGCTACTCCCCGCTTGGTTTCGAACAGGAACTAAGGCTTAACGGGTCAATAGAACAGTTCCAGAATGGCATTCGCGAAACCGCGTTTGTGGTACCGGTTTTCGAAAGCCGGTTTACCAAACTGAGCAATCAAACCCGTAATCTCAGAATGTTAACCTATACGGTAGACCCGACCTCGATCCAGGTCGATGCCGGCGAGATTGAGCAGCAGTATCAATCACAAGCTGATCGATATCGTACCCCGGAGAGAGTCAAAATCGATTATATCGAACTGAGCCTCGACGGTATCAAGGAAAACATTAGCGTTAGCGATGATGATGTATTTGCGCGTTACCAGGAAAACCAGGGGGCTTATACCAGTGCTGAAATACGAGAGGCAAGTCATATCCTGGTCAAAGTTGACGCAGATGAGGCAGCCGAGCAGGCACTTGCCAGGATTACTAAAATTCGTGAACGTATCACTAACGGTGAAAACTTTTCTGACCTGGCTCGTGAGTTTTCTGAAGACCCTGGTTCGGCCGACAGCGGGGGTAGCCTTGGCGAGATCGAGCGCGGCGTCATGGTGCAGACTTTCGAAGCGGCATTGTTTTCAATGGAAGTGGGTCAATTAAGCGAACCGGTTAAAACGGCATTTGGTTGGCACTTGATAAAATTGCATTCAGTTACCGGGGGTGAGACGCAATCTTTTGAGTCGCTAAAATCGAATCTCGAAGACGAGATGAAAACAGAGCTCGCGGAAAACCAGATTTATGATCTTGTCGAAAACCTGGCAAATCTTGCATACGAACAGCCCGATTCACTGTTACCGGCAGCGGAACAGCTGGGATTACCGGTACAGACCAGCGACTGGTTCGATCGTTCGACGAGAGAAGGGATTGCTGCCGAACAGAAAATAAGGCAGTTTGCATTTTCTCCTGAGGTACTAACTCAGGGGCTCAATAGCGAAGCCATCGAACTTGGAGATGACCGTGTCGTGTTCCTTCGTCTCAATCAGCGTGAAGCGCCCACGCTGCAGCCGCTGGAGCAGGTACAGGAGAGGATTAAGTCCGAGTTGATCCAGATTAAAGCCCGCGAGCAAAGTCTTAAATTAGGGACGGATGCAATTGCAGATTTAAAGTCAGGTAAAACGCTTGATGATCTAGCCCAGGAATGGTCGTCGTCAATCAGCGATCTCGGATTTATCCAGCGTAATCAATCGGGCATCAATGCGGCAGTTCTTGGTCGCGTTTTCTCGATGCCAAAACCTGACCAGGGAATGGTTTTTGATGGCTTGTCACAAGCTAACGGTGAATACGTAGTGCTAGAGCTATCCGCGGTGTTATCAAATGACGCGAATGTCGATCGCGAGGCACTTGACAGTCTTGCCGAGGCACAGGGTGGTGCCGAGTATCAGTCGGTCCTGAAACTACTAACCAGCCGTGCTGACGTTATGAGAACACCAGCAGAAGATCTTTGAGCACTTCGACTGATTACTCAACCACGCCCATACTGACGATATTGTAGCCAGAATCGACATATATATTTTCCCCGGTAATTCCTGCCGCCAAATCCGAGCATAAAAAAGCGCCAGTGTTTCCTACGTCCTCGATGGTGACATTGCGGCGTAGTGGGGCGTTCGCAGAGACTTCGTCGAGAATTTTCTTAAAACTCCCGATACCAGCCGAGGCAAGGGTTTTGATCGGACCCGCCGAGATTGAGTTGACGCGTATGCCTTCGGGGCCCAGGGCCGCCGCCAGGTATCGAACATTGGCCTCAAGGCTGGCCTTGGCAACACCCATGATGTTGTAGTTAGGTAATGCCCGTTCCGAGCCAAGATAAGTCATCGTGATTATCGATCCGTTGGTATTTTGCATCATCGGTCTCGCAGCTTTAGCCATCGCCGCGAGGCTGTACGAACTAATATCGTGCGCGATGCGAAAACCTTCTCGATCAAGATTTTCAAGATAATCTCCGGATAATGCCTCTCGCGGAGCGAATGCGACTGAATGCACAAGTGCGTCGAGACTGTCCCAGCGATTCGCTAATTGTTTGAACAGGTCGATAATTTCGACATCGCTACTAACATCGCATGGCAGGACGATATCGGATTCAAATTCAGCAGCGAACTTCTCCACTCTGGGTTTTAGTCTGTCGTTGGCATAACTAAAGGCGAGTTCAGCACCTTCGCGATGCATCGCCTGTGCGATACCGTAGGCAATCGATCGATTACTGGCAATACCCACGATAAGTGCTTTCTTGCCGGCTAGAAATCCCATGGTTGCTCCCAAAAAATGAAAACCATTTTGTCAGCCTACAGGGCTTCATGCAATCCCAAACTTGGCCAATCAGGAGAGGTTAGGAACCGAGTTGATTACCCGACAACGGGCTATGATTCAGCGTTGAACAGGTTGGCCAGCAATTCGGGTAGAAAGGGTCTTCCACGCTGGTTTAAAGAAGTGCCTGTAATTATAGCGGCAAGCATTAGTTTCTCGTCAGGAATCCGAAATAGATCTTGCTTGAATTCGAAGCGAACGCGAGACACCTGCCGAACCAGGCTACGCACCACGAAATGATCATTGCTTACGAGTGAATTTTTATAATCGAGCTCTGCCCTGGTGACCACGAGGTTAATGCCAGCGGCGGTTACCTCGGCAAAATTAATACCGCGGGACTGTAAGAATTCATGGCGTGCGTGCTCCAGATAATTCTGATAGACACCGTTATTGACGACTCCTTGAATATCACATTCGTAGTCGCGAACCTTGAATTCAATTTCATGGGCGTATCGCATAGTTTTCGGCGCATTCATGTGGAGCGCATGTTGCCATATTTATCAGGTGAGTCAACAGATCAAGAAAGTCAGCGAAAACGGTTGCATTTATTTTAAATGGTGTTCGTAATTGTCATTCTGACAATTAATGTTGCTGACACAGATATTATGAATCTTTCAGATTTTGGTGAACGATTTCAGGGCTACTCCGGGATCACTCATTTAATGGACGATCTGGCAGAAGGTCTGGCCCAGCCGGGGATGATAATGCTCGGTGGAGGTAATCCCG
>Ga0255052_10001732_pt1 | contig 16215 bp, 13 predicted proteins | sample JV7_2_21_MG_FD_188632 | JGI IMG/M metagenome (GOLD analysis project Ga0255052, IMG submission 188632) | Seawater microbial communities from Jervis Inlet, British Columbia, Canada - JV7_2_21 | ecosystem: Environmental > Aquatic > Marine > Inlet | place: Canada: British Columbia | collected...
TTTAAGAGACAAACTGCCTGTCATTCCTCATGACCTTCTGGACAGATATCACTTTGCAATATCACTCGGAATTCGCCTTAGTGATGATATCATTAATCCTATAACAAACTGCCCGACAGGAGAATACGCAGACCACTGCCGTGACATCAATAATGTCCTTAACGATCTCTCATCCCGGACGGCAACATGGATTGGAGAACAGGGATACAGCGCCTTTGCAGTCCCTGCATCACAAAAAATTAATGATAAAAATCTTCTGGGAAATATATCTCACAAAGCAGTTGCAAGAATGGCTGGTCTTGGATGGCAGGGTAAGAGCCTTCTCATTGTTAATCCTGACTGCGGCCCTCGCCTAAGACTTGTTACAGTGTTAACAGACATGCCTCTTGAACCTGACAAACCAATAAAAAACAGATGTGGCAAATGCACAGAATGTGTTATGGCATGCCCTGCATCTGCGATAAAGAACGCACCTACAGACAGTCATTACAAGAGCCGGGATGAAGCGATTCACCTTGATAAGTGTTACAGGCAATTACTGGAGTTTCAAACTCTTCCTGGAGTGGGATACACATTTTGCGGCGTCTGCATAAAGGTCTGTCCATTCGGTAAAAAGGCTTCCAAGACTTAACGATTTCTCTGACAGTGATTTGATATAATCTGATATGTCTAAATATTATAATCCGATAAGATCAAGAAACATATACAATCCGGATGATGAAAAACCATTTAAATTAAGTCGTTCAAAAATCGATCTGTTTCTTGAATGCCCCCGCTGCTTTTATCTGGATCGAAGGCTTGGGGTTGGACGTCCGCCGGGATTTCCGTTTAGCCTGAACAATGCTGTCGATACATTATTGAAACAGGAATTCGATATGTATCGCGCGCGTGGAGAGTCTCATCCTCTAATAGTAAAGTACGGTGTTGATGCTATGCCTGTACCTCATGATGACCTCGAAAAATGGCGGCATAATTTTACGGGTGTTCAGTATTTACATGAACCAACAAACCTGATTATTACTGGGGCTATTGATGACTTATGGCAGAATTCTCAAGGAGAATATATTGTCGTTGACTACAAGGCGACTGCCAAAAATGAAAAAATTACGGAACTAAACAAAGGCTGGCACATAGGTTATAAACGTCAGATCGAGATTTACCAATGGCTTTTACGTAAAAACGGATTAAATGTTTCTGACACCGGCTACTTTGTTTACTGCAACGGTCAAACTGACAGGGAAGCTTTTGATCGAAAATTGGAGTTTGATGTCACATTAATTCCTTATTCAGGGAATGATAACTGGGTTGAAAAGTCTATTATAGAGGCCCACCAGTGTATAAGCGGCGATCATGTGCCTGAAGCTTCAGAGAATTGTGATTATTGCTCTTACCGTAATGCGGTTGAATCAGTCATGAAAGACTGAATACTAACCTATCCTGCATTATTCATAAATATTCTGAATCAAAGCAGGTATCCAAAAAAAACGTTTTGGGAGCGGCTTTTACCAATCTGGTTTCTGATACACTGTGTATATCAATAAGTTATATGGATAAGTCTCATATTAATGCTTATTGCCGTATTCAAACCGTTTTTTTTGGATACCTGCTTTGCCGGATGAATAATATGGGTTAAAATAGCAATTGGCAAGTCCCATATGCTATTTTATATGCGGTTGCGCCTATAGCTCAATTGGATAGAGTGCCTGACTACGGATCAGGAGGTTGGGGGTTCGACTCCTCCTGGGCGCGCCATTTTTTCATCATTTCCAGGGGCTCAGTGCCCTGCACCTAATACTCTTACAAGCGCAATGCCGAGATAAAGAAGGGTCTCAACATCTAAGTATTCATCAGCTGTGGAATCAAACAGTATCTTGCATTCAGCCCCGAACTCTTCATCACCGGGCCACAAAAGCAGAAGGAAAGGAACTTTTGGCAGGGGATACACGACAAAACTGTAAGGCGCAGAATACCCTGAAACCTCTCTTGCGCCAACTATATTCATTTTATCCAAAAGGCCTTGACTGGCACGCTCAAACATTCCGGCAATAGCCAGCTCACATGCACCATTAAAACTCTCTGCCCTGACTATTCCATCTTTTAACTCTCTGAAAGCTACCCACTTGCCGGTCAGGGGACTCTTACCTGCTCTTTTTACATATATCAAAATTAACAGCTTATCCAGTATATCAAGGTCTTCCCCCACGTTATTATGGCTCAGTGAAATTTTCCTTCCTATGTAATTCATGTTCAGTACATCGCCCTCAGCTTCAGCACCTAACTGATCAGCAATATCCGAAAAATTAAGATCAATAATCTCATCAAATAATTCATCGAGCCGTCTTTCTTTCCAGTCTCCTTCCTTTGAAAGCATAGCTTCGATCTTTTTTTTTGATGCTTCATCAACTAAAGGACATTCAGATAAAGGTATCATTTTTCTTAAGAACTGCACAGCAAAGGACATGCAGGTAGACGCTGGGCATTTGCCGCAATTATTGCGGGGCAGTTTTTTATATACATCGATAGGATTCATTTTTTTAATATACCATAATGCATTGTGTTAGAATTAATCGTAATATGACAGACATGCGGAAAAAAATAACTGATTTTTTTGTAACGGATCTCTGGGAGATAGATGCCGCCTCTCTCAACAAATTCAAATCATTTATTATAAAATCCCTTCGCCTTCTTAATGTAGCTATACGAGAGCTTGCAGAAGGGCAGTTGACTCTAAGGGCGATGAGCCTTGTTTATACCACCTTGCTTTCGATAGTCCCTATACTGGCGATCAGTTTTTCTGTGCTTAAGGGATTCGGTGTGCATAATGAAGTTGTTGAACCATTCTTATTTAAACTTCTGGAACCGCTTGGAGCAAAAGGTGAAGAGATAACTGTAACAATTATAGGTTTTGTTGAGAATATGAAAGTCGGCGTTTTAGGTTCTCTCGGACTTGGCATGCTTATTTATACTGTTGTATCGGTAATCCAGAAGATTGAAAAGACGTTTAATTCTATCTGGAGAATCAGAAGAACCAGAAGCCTTGCACGGCGGTTCAGCGATTATGTTAGCGTAATGCTGATCGGCCCAGTTCTTATTTTTTCTGCATTAGGTCTGACAGCCTCGTTTATGAGCAACACTGTTGTGCAAAAAATTATTTCGATTGAACCTTTCGGGTCTCTGTTTTATTTCGCAGCTGAAAAATTACCTTATCTGATTGTTTGTGCCGCCTTTACATTTCTTTATATGTTTATCCCGAACACTAAGGTCCAATTTAAGTCTGCGTTGACCGGAGGAATACTGGCAGGTATTTTATGGCAGGCAGCAGGATGGGCATTTGCTACCTTTACTGTTTCATCTGCAAAATATGCTGCTATCTACTCAGGCTTTGCGATTCTGATAATGTTCATGATATGGCTTTACCTGAGCTGGTTTATTCTTCTTATTGGCGCACAGATCTCGTTTTATCATCAGTATCCCTATTTTCTTACATCCAAAAAAGGGGTATTTAATCTTAGCAACCGTTTAAGAGAAAGGCTGGCCTTTCTTACCATGTATTTTATAGGCTTTAATCACTACCATAATAAGGCGCCCTGGACTCTCGACAGTCTCGTTGAAAAACTGAAACTACCGGTAGATTCGGTCCATGATATAATCGAATTACTGAAACAAAATGCTTTAATAATCGAAACCGCTGATGATCCTCCCGCGTATGTTCCTGCAAAAGATATAGAGACGATCTACCTTAATGATCTTTTTAATGCCATACGTATTGCGGAAAAAGAGACATTATTAATCGAAAAAAAGATTGTTGCCGTCTCCGAGGTTGATGATATTATAAATACGCTTGATACCGCGATTTCCGGTGCCCTCGGTGAGAAGACGTTAAGGGACATAGTACTTTCAACAAATAAGATATGAAAAAAGCCCTGCTTACTTTTGTTAAAGCCCCGGTTCCCGGCACTGTCAAGACACGGTTGCAGGCAGGCATTGGCCCGGAAAAAACTGTCGAAATTTACAAGTCATTTATCAGGGAAATTCTGTCGTTAACTGCAGACTTTAATAATGTAGACAGGTTCCTTGGCTGTGCCCCATCAAGTAATCATGACTTTTTCACTGAAATGGAACAATTATATAACATCAAAACTTTTGATCAGCGTGGCAGCAATCTCGGGGAAAAAATCATTAACGCATTTAATGACTACTTTGCTACAGGTTATGACAGTATAGTCCTCATAGGTAGCGACAGCCCGACTATGCCGGTAGAGTATATAGAAATGGCCTACCAGAAATTTGAGGAAAACGATTTTGTGATCGGCCCATGCTGTGACGGAGGCATGTATCTGATAGGGGCAAAACAGAAGCTGGATCCTGTTATATTTCAGGATATCCCGTGGGATACATCCGAGGTACTGAACCTTGTACTCGAAAAATTATTTTACTGCAATATACGCTTCTCTATGCTGCCCTTTTGGTATGATGTAGATAACGCTGATGACCTGCAATTCCTGAAACTGCACCTGCGATATATGAAGAAAGACCTTCCCATTTAACTTTGATATACGCATAAAAACAATATATTTCATGCAGTTATCATGAGTTGAACCTATTATGTTTATGAATGATTTATGATATAATTTTACATTTAGATTGGCATGGTCCTTATAAATTACCTTGACATGAAGCATATCAAGTGATATGATACAAACCATAACCGATAAATCTGTTCATTTGAGAGGAGTTATATGTCAGCAACTACACAGGATTATTACGACATACTCGGAGTCAAAAAGAGCGCACCAACAGGTGAAATAAAAAAGGCATATAGAAAACTGGCGCGTAAATTTCATCCGGACTTAAATCCTGGAGACAAGGCTGCTGAGAAAAAATTCAAGGAAATAAATGAGGCTTATGAAATCCTGAGCGATCCAAAAAAGAAAGAAGAATATGACCAGTATGGAAAAGCTGCCTTTGACGGCTCACATGGTTTCAGCGGGTTCAATGCAGAGAATTTTGGTTTTGACTTCGGAGCTGGCGGGGCAGAAGACATATTCTCTAGTTTATTCGGGACATCCAGACAAGGAAGCGTACCCTCAACAGGGCATGATCTCGAAACACATCTGGACATCTCCCTTGAAGAGGCTTATAGCGGAGTAAAAAAACAGATTACCCTGAGACGGGAAGTTTCCTGTAAAAGCTGTGGCGGTATGGGCGCTGAGGAAACTCAAACATGCGTAACCTGCAAGGGTGCAGGCTCTGTAAAGCAGAGCAGGGGAATGTTCCGGTTAAATCAACCGTGTCCTGCCTGTCAAGGAACTGGCCGGTTAACGATAAAAGCCTGTAGGTCCTGTAATGGTAAAGGGAGCACGACCGGTACAGATACAATAAATGTCAAAATCCCTCCTGGAGCTGACACAGGCAGCAGGGTTAAACTGAGAGGCAAAGGCGGAGTTGGCACCAAAGGTGGGCCTTCAGGTGATCTCTTACTAAATTTAAGTGTAAGACCACACAATGTATTCAGCAGGGAAGGCAATAATATTTATGTTGATGTCCCTGTGACAGTATCTGAAGCAGTGCTGGGCGGAAAAATACAGGTGCCAACATTGGCCGGTACAGTTACCATGACACTACCCCCCGGGACAGACAGTGGAAAAAAATTCAGATTAAAGGGTAAGGGTATTCCTGACATGCGAACGCAAGTTTCCGGGGACGAATTCGCAATTATTAAAATTGTTGTTCCTAAAACAGTCTCAAAGAAGACAAAAGAAGCCCTTGAAGAGATTGAAAAAGCATATAAAACTTAATTGCATTTTATTTGACAGGCAGGCAATCGAGAGGATATACGATGGATGACAGAAAGCGTCCTTTATTTATGATTGGTGTGGTTTGCGAAATGTTTAAAATACATCCGCAAACGCTAAGGATATATGAAAGAGAGGGTCTTCTTCACCCGCAGAGGGTAAGCGGTGCAAGGCTTTATTCACAGGAAGATCTGGAGCGGATAAGAATGATACTGAACCTGACCAGGGAACTTGGTGTAAACCGTGCCGGCGTTGACATAATTCTAAGAATGAGAAGGAAATTTGAAGCTATGCAGCGAGAGATGGAAGAAATGATGGACTACCTTGAAAGTGATATACGAAAAGCGTTCAGTCAAAGAATACAAGAGGTTTTTGAAGAAGAAGAGTAATGTATTTGGAGGTATAAATGAGAACAGAAAAATTTACTATAAAAAGTCAGGAAGCGATTCAGAAGGCACAGGAATTTGCCCAGCATCAGGGTAATCAGCAGGTGGATGTTGAACATCTTCTTCATGTATTGCTTGAAGAGGGGATTGCGCTGGAAATTATAAAGACGCTTAATATTGATCTGAATGCCCTGAAAAAAGAAGTAGAAGCGGAAATACAAAAGATCCCCAAGGTCCTTGGGGCTTCACCGGTCGGTCAGCTTTATATTACCCAGGAATTAAAAAACGTGTTTGAGTCAGCAGACAAGGAAGCTGAATATCTGAAAGATGATTATGTCAGTGTTGAGCATCTGTTGCTTGGAATAATTAAAACCAGGAACCGGTCAGAAAAAATCCTGAAGCGACTCGGGGTAACAGATGACAAGGTGCTTGCGGCAATGCGCAAAATTCGTGGGTCACAGAGGGTCACAGATTCTACTCCTGAAGATAAATATCAGGCCCTGGAAAAATACGCAAGAGATTTAACTGAATTCGCACGGAAAGGAAAACTCGATCCTGTAATCGGAAGGGATGATGAGATAAGGAGAATCATCCAGGTGCTTTCACGAAGGACTAAAAATAATCCGGTTGTAATAGGCGAGCCAGGTGTAGGTAAAACAGCCATTGCTGAAGGCCTTGCACAGAGAATCACATCAGGTGATGTTCCGCAGAGCCTGAAAGACAAGAGGGTTGTGGCCCTTGATATGGGAGCGCTGATCGCTGGGGCAAAATACAGGGGAGAATTTGAGGACAGGCTCAAGGCGGTTTTAAAGGAAATTGAAGAAGCACAGGGCAGTGTGATTTTATTTATAGATGAGCTTCACACTGTAGTCGGTGCAGGTGCAGCCGAAGGTGCCATTGATGCGTCAAATATGCTTAAACCGGCCCTCGCAAGAGGAGAGCTCAGGTGTGTTGGTGCAACCACTCTTTCAGAGTACAGGAAATATATAGAAAAGGACCCGGCGCTGGAAAGAAGGTTCCAGCCTGTTTATGTGCAGGAGCCAAACGTGGAAGATACGATATCTATACTGCGTGGTCTGAAGGAACGTTATGAGGTCCATCACGGTGTGAGGATTAAGGATTCCGCAATTGTTGCAGCTGCAATGCTGAGCAATAGATATATTACTGACAGATTCCTGCCGGATAAGGCGATTGATCTCATCGACGAATCCGCATCAAAGCTGAAGATGGAAATTGACAGCATGCCTACAGAACTGGATGAACTTGAAAGGAAACTGCGTCAACTCGAGATCGAAAAGCAGGCGGTTAAAAAAGAGAAGGATGACGCCTCAAAGTTAAGGCTTGGTCTAATTCAGGAGGAAATCTCAAGGCTATCGGAGAAAAGAGATATTTTGAAAGCTCAGTGGCTAAGGGAAAAAGAAGCCATCAGTAAGGTCAGTTCAATTAAAGAGTCGCTTGAACATACTAAAATCGAGGCTGAAAAGGCAGAGAGGGAAGGAGATCTTAATAAAGCGTCCGAGCTCAAATACGGCAAACTACTCAGCCTCCAAAAAGAACTTGACGAAGAAAACACAAAGCTATCTCATCAGGAGATTGCCGGCAGGATGCTCAAAGAAGAAGTTGATGAAGAAGATGTGGCCGAGATTGTTTCAAAATGGACCGGAATCCCTGTAAGCAAAATGCTTGAAGGAGAAGTTGAAAAACTCCTCAAAATGGAAGAAAATCTTGGCCTCCGGGTAGTTGGACAGGATAAAGCGATAAAGGCGGTTTCGGATGCAGTTAGAAGATCAAGGGCTGGGATACAGGATCCCGAAAGGCCTATTGGTTCATTCATTTTTCTTGGACCAACCGGAGTCGGCAAGACCGAACTGGCAAGGGCTCTGGCAGAATTCCTTTTTGATGAGGAAGGCGCGATGATACGGATAGACATGTCTGAATATCAGGAACGTCATACTCTATCAAGACTGATCGGTGCACCGCCGGGGTATGTTGGGTATGAAGAAGGCGGACAGTTAACTGAAGCTATAAGAAGGAGGCCGTACGCTGTCCTCTTATTTGACGAAGTCGAGAAAGCTCACCCTGAGGTTTTCAACGTACTTCTGCAACTACTTGATGACGGAAGACTCACTGACGGCCATGGAAGGACTGTTAATTTCAGGAACACGGTCGTAATTATGACATCAAATCTGGGAAGCCAGCATATTCAGGAGATGCTTACGGAGAGCACTGAAGAAGTACAGATACAAAAAAATATAATGGAAGACCTGAAAGCGTTTTTTAAGCCTGAGTTTTTAAACAGGGTAGATGAGATAATTATCTTTCATGCACTGAACAAAAAACTACTGATCAGGATCGTAGACATACAGATTAACCGTATGAAACGTTACCTGAAAGACAGGAATGTTGATCTGGAACTGACAGATAAAGCAAAAACTTTTCTTGCCGAGACAGGTTACGACATTCTCTACGGAGCTAGGCCGCTTAAAAGAACTATTCAGAGTGAGATCCTGAATCCTCTCGCAACAAAACTCCTTGCAGGGGATTTTAAGACAGGGGATGTAATCAAGGTTGACTGCGATCGAGATACGCTTACTTTCAAGAAGAAGCAAGCAAAGAAACAGGAAAAGGTTGCAGCAAATTAGTTCTTAACCTATATTATTCGTAAATATCTTAAATCAAAGCAGGCAGCAAAAAAAAACGTTTTGGGAGCGGCTTTTGCCAAACGGGGTCTGATGTTCTGTAAATATTAATAAGTTATATGGATGTGTGTTGTTTAAAAGCATGTTGCCGTATTCAAACCGTTTTTTTTTGCTGCCTGCTTTGATTGTTGAATAATATGAGCTATGTGGCGCTCGTTATCTGATCAAAGAACTGAGTAACTTTATTTTTATTGGCCGACTCCATATGAGCCATTGCCGTACGTGGATGCTGGTTCTGAGTGCCAGTTACCATATAAGGAATGTAGTATCCCCAATCGATCTTTTCCTGCCATGGAAGTATTTCAGACTCAATTGCATCAATAAGCGGCCGAACTTTAAACTTTGGATTTTTCAGAAATGAAATAAGAAGTTCCAGGCAGCAGTTGCCGGCTCCGCGTCCAATGCCATACAAACTGGCATCAAGGTAATTGATACCGGAAATGATCGCAGCTATTGTATTGGCAAAGGCCAGCTGCTGATTGTTATGGCAATGGATTCCTATAGTCTTGCCAGGCAGGCGCTCCATGTATTTTTTTGCAAGCATCTCTATATCCTCGGAATAGAAAGCACCGAAACTGTCCACTACATAAATTATCGGTACTCTGCTTTTAGAGAGATCATCAAGGGCTTCATCCAGCTCCCGAAGTCCCACGGTTGAGACCGCCATAAGATTTATGGTTGTCTCATACCCCTTGTCAATGCAATGGTGCGCAAGGTCTATGCCGGCATCCACCTGGTGCGCATAACATGCAACCCGTATCATGTCCAGGGAACTTTCTGATTTCTGCGGGATATCATCATAATCAATCCGTCCGATATCAGCCATTGCAGAAAGCTTAATCTTTTTTTCAGTTTCACCAACAATGCGCTTGATATCATCCTCAGCACAAAATTTCCACGGCCCCATTTCATCACGCGAAAAAGCGGATTCCGAGCTTAAATAACCGATCTCCATATAATCGATACCTGCTTCTATTAAAGTCGTATACACTTTACAGACAAAGGCATCGTCAAATTGCCACTTATTCATTAAGCCGCCATCACGTACTGTGCAGTCTATAACCTTGATTTCTGGTCTGAACATTTTCTGTCTCCTTTAAAAAATAGGAAGTTTTATATAGGGTTTGTATTATAAATTATTTTCCCCTGTCTGGGCAAAGAGAAATAAATTTTTTAACATTTTCACTAATTTGTCGTATATTATTTTCGGACAATGCCTTGCGGCCAAAAAGTGATGAGCTTGCCCCCACAGCCCGGACTCCTGCCGCAAAGTATTCTGTGATATTATTTAAGTCCACACCTCCTACAGCAACAAGAGGTATCTGTTCAAACGGTCCCCTGAGATCACGGATATACTGGGGACCAAATGTCCTGACTGGAAAGATTTTTACCATTTCAGCACCAGCTGACCAGGCAGAGTATACCTCTGTAGGAGTAAGTGCCCCGGCTATGACAGGGACAGAATTAGACTGGGCATATTCAATCACCTTAGTGTCTGTATTAGGAGTAACTAAAAACATAGCTCCGGAACTCACAGCTTCCTTTGCCTCCCTGATATTTCGGATAGTTCCCATTCCCAGCAATTTTCCGGAAGGAACAGATGGTTTGAGCAACGAAACGATCTGCAGGGCATTATCGGTGTTCATTGTGATTTCAATAGCCTGCAGGCCCGAGTCAAAAGAAGTTTCCATTACGCTTTGGAACCTTCTGGCATCCAGGCCTCGCAAAATTCCTATTACCGGCACATCTAACTTCATACATATCCTTCTAAATTATCAACTTATTTATAAAGCATTATAAAGAAACCTGTGCTTTACAACAACTTTTTTAATGTTTTAATGTGATAGTATTAAGATTGCCTGTTTACAATGCACTATATTAATAATCCTGTTATGAGAAGCATATTATGAAAATCGCTATCGGAATAGATATCGGCGGAACAAACACCAAAATTGTTCTTGCCTCAGAAAACGGCAATGTGTTAATTGGCAGACAGATTCCAACTCCTTCTTTATCAGAGCAGAGTCAGGAAAACATCGATGATCTGCTGGTAACCAGCCTGAAGGATTTGCTAAGTGACGAATCTACAAAAGCAAAGCTGTCTGAATCAGGCGGTTCGTCAGACATAGCCGGAATCGGCATCGGGGTCGCAGGACTCATAGACAGAAAAAGCGGTATAGTCCTGCAGTCTCCAAATATTACAGCATTGAACGGGATCAAATTAAAGGAGAGATTCGAAAAGGAGTTTTCGATGCCCGTAGTACTTGAAAACGACGCTAATATTTATGCTTATGGAGAAAAATGGGTTGGCACAGGAAAGGATTATGACAATTTTGTGCTCCTTACTTTAGGAACAGGCCTCGGTGGAGGATTAATATATAACGGTGAATTATACGAAGGACCGGTAGAAATCGGGCATATGACAATTGTACCCAGTGGAAGATACTGCACATGTGGCAGCTATGGCTGTCTAGAATCATATGCATCAGGCAGGGCAGTTGTTGACAGGGCGACATCTTTACTTGAAAAAGGCACAGACAGCATGCTGGCAAAATGCTGTGGAGGCAACTTCTATAAAATAACACCGCAGGTGGTTTATGAAACAGCCCTTGAAGGGGACAGCCTTAGCAGGGAGGTCTTTAGGGAAGCAGGACAGTTTCTAGGGATCGCCGTAGCAAACCTTATCAATATCTTCAGCCTTGATGCCGTCATTATTGGAGGCGGATTGATCGGTGCATGGGATCTGTTTATTGAAGAATTAAAAACAGAGGTATCAAGAAGGGCATTCAAGCCACTCTCTGCAAATGTGAAAGTACTCAAAAGTGCTCTGACAATGGACGCCGGCTCAATAGGTGCTGCAGGATTTCTTCTAAATAAACTTGCCCGTAATCAAGCTGATAGATAAACGCATGCCTGAAAGTAACATCAGAAATTTTTCCATTATCGCTCACATAGACCATGGTAAATCAACTATTGCGGACCGTATCCTTGAAATTACAGGAGCCCTTTCCGAGAGGGAAATGAGCAAGCAGGTGCTTGATACTATGGATCTGGAACAGGAGCGGGGTATTACAATTAAGGCGCATGCGGTAAGGATTACTTACAAGGCCTCTGACAACAAGAATTATATTTTAAACCTGATCGATACCCCCGGGCACGTTGATTTTTCATATGAAGTTTCCCGCAGTCTCGCCTCCTGCGAAGGAGCCCTGCTTATAGTGGACGCATCACAGGGAGTAGAAGCACAGACACTTGCCAATACATATCTGGCCGTTGAACATAACCTTGAAATAATTCCTGTAATTAACAAAATTGATCTTCCGAGTGCTGAACCAGAGCGTATCAGAAAACAGATTGAAGATTCGGTAGGCATTGACTGCAGTGATATTATTTTGACCTCTGCCAAAGAAGGCACAGGAATAAAAGAAGTGCTGGAGGAGATTATAAGCAAAGTACCACCACCCGGAGGTAACAGGAAATTACCCCTTAAAGCCCTTGTCTTTGATTCATGGTTTGACAATTATCAGGGAGTTATCGTCCTGGTAAGGCTTTTTGACGGGGAAATAAAAAAAGGATCAAATATTCTCTTTATGGCCTCTAAAAAATCATATGAGGTACAGGAAGTGGGAGTATTTACCCCGAATAAAGAGACAGCAAGCCAGCTGAGTGCTGGGGAGGTAGGTTATGTAATCGCAGGGATAAGGAGTGTAGCAGATACTAAAGTCGGCGACACGATTACTGATTTTGAAACCCCGACATCAGATCCATGTCCTGGTTATAAAGATATAAAGCCGATGGTATTTAGCGGCCTATACACAATAGAAACAAATCAGTATCAGGAGCTTAAAGACGCTCTCGAAAAACTCAGGCTGAATGACTCATCATTTAGCTTTGAACCAGAGACATCCACGGCACTTGGATTTGGTTTCCGATGTGGTTTTCTGGGCCTTTTGCATATGGAGATTATCAGGGAAAGACTCGAACGGGAATTCAAGCTTACCCTCGTCAATACAGCTCCAACAGTAGTATATAAAATTACAAAGTCTGACGGAGACATTATATATATTGACAGTCCATCCAAACTTCCCCCAAAGTATGAACGGATTGAAGAGCCTTTTGTTAAAACAACGATCTTTGTACCATCAAAATACATCGGGCAGATCTTTGAATTATGCCAGGATCGACGTGGAGTTCAGAAAGATTTTTCTTATATAGGAAAAGACCGGATAATGGTCACTTATGAATTCCCTTTAAACGAGATTTTGTGGGATTTTTATGATAAACTAAAGTCTTTGTCAAGCGGATATGCGTCGATGGACTATGAATTTCTTGGGTATAAAGAGTCCAGTCTCATCAAGCTCGATATCCTGTTAAACAGCGAGCCCGTTGATGCACTATCACTCATTATTCACAAAGAAAGAGCTTATCATAGAGGAAAACAGATCGCTGAAAAATTGCGCAAGGTAATCCCCCGGCAACTTTTTGAAGTCGTAATTCAGGCAGCTGTTGGCAGCAAGATCATCGCAAGGGAATCCATCAAGGCGATAAGGAAGAATGTATTGGCTAAATGCTATGGAGGCGATGTATCAAGGAAGAGAAAACTGATCGAAAAACAGAAAGAGGGAAAACGAAGAATGAAACAGGTTGGCAGGGTTGAAGTTCCACAAGAGGCCTTCCTTGCCGTACTTAAAACAAAAGAGTAGGAATTTTATGCGTTACCTGTTACGAATAATTCAAATAAAGCATTTCATAATAATATAGGAAAAACTAAATTGGCAAAAAAGAAAAGAACCAATAAGTCTAAATTCAGAGAATATACAGAAGCTATTGTTATAGCGGTCGTACTTGCACTCGTAATCCGCGCATTTGTAGTGCAGGCATTCAAGATACCCTCAGGCTCTATGATACCCACGCTGCAGATAGGCGACCATATTCTGGTAAACAAATTCCTCTACGGTACCAAGATACCCCTTACGGATAGCAGGCTTTTGATATTCAGGCCTCCCAGGAGAGGTGACATTATTGTCTTCTCATTTCCAAAGAATAAGGAAATAGAAGAATGCACAGGTTTTTTAAAAAATGTTTCGAAGAGGTTTGGAAATGCATTCAGCAGTGGAAACCCCTTTTATCTGTTTAAAGATGAATGCAGAGATTTTATCAAGAGAGTAGTTGGGGTAGGAGGAGACAAAATCGAAATAAAAAACAAGCTGGTATTTGTTAATGATCTGCCTCTTTCCGAAGAATATACTATACATAAGGACTCGTCTGTTGATTCTTCACAGAGGGACAATTTCGGGCCTTTTACCGTTCCCCGTAACACTTTTTTTGTAATGGGAGACAACAGGGACCAAAGCTATGATAGCCGGTTCTGGGGTATTGTTGATATGCAGGAAATTAAGGGCAAGGCGTTTATTATGTACTGGTCGTGGAACAGCAACGGCAGTCTGTTTAGTAAAGTCAGATGGAACAGGATTGGAAAACTGCTACACTAATCAAATCGCATGCATCAGTTAAGCAATATCTGGTTTGTCTGGGTTAATATAACCTTCTATTCGGTATAGATTATGTTCACAGGGCTTGTTGAAACTAAAGAAGCTGTTTCTTCTGTTACCAAGACAGGAAACGGGATCAAGTTGTCTGTCACGCAGAAAGCTGATTTTGATCTGCAATTAGGCGAAAGCGTCTCGGTTAATGGAGTCTGTCTGACCGTTATAAAACAAAATGGAGAAATTTCCTTTGACGTTTCTCCAGAGACTCTTAAAAGCACAAATATCGGGGAATTAAAAGTCGGTGATAAAGTAAATCTGGAAAGGGCACTGAAATTGTCCGACCGCCTTGGCGGTCACCTTGTAACCGGACATGTTGACGGTACAGGAATTATTAGAGGCAAAAAGTTGTCCGGAGAATATACTTTTTATACTTTTGACTCTTCAGAGGAAATATTAAAATATGTAGTTCAGAAAGGTTCTATAGCAGTTGACGGAATTAGCTTGACAGTTGTCGGTCTTGACAACAGGTCCTTCAGCGTAGCTATCATACCACATACTCTGACAGCTACAAACATCGGGGATAAGGGTATGGGAGACAGGGTCAACCTTGAGGTAGACATAATAGGAAAGTATGTTGAAAAATTTGTGGCCGGCAAAGAATCTGTTTCCGGTCTTGCTAATATGCTTAAAGAAAAAGGGTTCGTAAATGAATAAAAAAACCAAAAAGACCACCAAAACAAGAAAGGCCTGGAAATTCCATACCATCGAGGAAGCTATTGAAGATATAAGAGAAGGCAAGATGATAATACTTATTGATGATGAAGACAGGGAAAACGAAGGAGACCTGACAATAGCGGCTCAGAAAATAACCCCACAGGCTATAAACTTTATGGCCAGGTACGGGCGCGGACTTATCTGCCTTTCATTAACTCCTGAAAAAGTTGAAAAGCTCAAACTTCCTTCAATGGCCGATCTCAATACATCCCGTTTCAGCACGCCATTTACTGTTTCAATTGAGGCCAGAAAGGGAGTTACAACCGGTATATCTGCACACGACAGGGCAAAAACTGTCAAAACCGCAATTAATCCCAAAAGTAAACCCGAAGACCTGGCCCGGCCTGGACATATTTTCCCTTTAAAAGCACAGCCGGGAGGTGTTCTTCAGCGAGCCGGACAGACAGAAGGGTCCGTTGATCTTTCTCGGTTAGCAGGGCTTTATCCTGCAGGAGTTATCTGCGAGATTATGAATGACGACGGTACTATGGCAAGGGTGCCTCAACTCGCAAAGTTTGCCCGTAAGCATGGCCTGAAGATGGTGACCATTAAAGACCTTATTCAATACAGAATGCAGAACGAATGTCTCGTCACAGAACTGGCTGCTACAAAACTGCCAACTAACTTTGGTGGCGAATTTACCGCCAAGGTCTTTGGCAACCAGGTTGATGATACAGTAAACATTGCACTGATAAAGGGCGATATATCGCCAGATGATAAAATTCTTGTCAGGGTGCATTCAGAATGCCTGACAGGTGATGTTTTTGGATCAAAGAGATGTGATTGCGGCGACCAACTGCACAAAGCTCTGGCAATGATAAAAAAAGAGGGAAAGGGCATACTTCTTTATATGAGGCAGGAAGGAAGAGGCATCGGGCTGGCAAATAAGTTAAAAGCCTATGCGCTTCAGGATGAAGGTATGGATACTGTGGAAGCGAATGTGAAGCTCGGGTTCAAACCGGATTTAAGGGATTACGGAATCGGTGCTCAGATACTGGTAAGTCTTGGGGTACATAAGATGCGCCTGATGACCAACAATCCCAAAAAACTTGTCGGCCTTGAGGGTTATGGC
>Ga0255052_10001733_pt1 | contig 16214 bp, 14 predicted proteins | sample JV7_2_21_MG_FD_188632 | JGI IMG/M metagenome (GOLD analysis project Ga0255052, IMG submission 188632) | Seawater microbial communities from Jervis Inlet, British Columbia, Canada - JV7_2_21 | ecosystem: Environmental > Aquatic > Marine > Inlet | place: Canada: British Columbia | collected...
AAACCCGGAGTTTTCTCATACTTGATAGCTCACAAGATTCATATGAACATGTTGACGGGACGTCACCCGTTGGCCATGTGGGAAGAACTGACAATCGCTTTCAATATCATCGGCGGGCTTGCTCTCTTTATGTATGGTGTGACTCTTCTTCGAGAAACACTCGGTAAAATCTCAGGCAAGAGTGTCGTGCGTATCCTAGAGAAAGTGAGTAACAATCCGGTAAAAGGAATGGGTGCAGGAGCTGCTGCAACGTTAATGACTCAGAGCTCAAGTATCACTGTTCTTACATTGATTGGATTTGTAAATGCTGGGATGATGACGTTCAGACAATCTGTGAATGTCATGCTCGGCGCTGAAATTGGGACTACTATCACCGCGCAACTTGTATCATTTGATGTTGGCGTGATATTTTGGCCTCTTGTTGCGATTGGCTTTTTTATGAGGATGTTTTCCAAGAACGAAAAGGTTGAACTTATTGGTACCGTGATTTTCAGCCTCGGACTTCTCTTTCTAGCAATGGATTTCATGAAGCAAGGAGCTGCACCACTCACAACGGAGTATCCATTCTTTAGAACGCTCATAAATGATTATGGAGCAATCCCAATCATAGGAATTCTCATTGGTGCACTAATAGCAGGAGTGACGCAGAGTAGTTCTGCAACAACAAGTCTAGTTATAGCGATGGGCGCAGCTGGAGCAATCGACCTGGGACCAGCTATCGCACTCGTTATGGGAGCTAACATAGGAACCTGTTTTCTTGAATTATTTGCCGGATTAGGAGCTACAACACCCGCCAAACGAACTGCCATTGCGCAGACAATAATCAATATTGTAGGAGTTGCCATCTTCCTACCATTCTTGACCCCCTTTACAGAATTAGTAGTACTGACAGATGGCAACCTTGCACGCCAGATAGCAAACGCCCATACTATCTTCAATGTACTTGTGAGCTTAATTTTCATTCCACTTGTTGGTCTTCTTGTGAGATTTTGTGAACGACTAATACCTGACAAGGAAGGTGAAGTGATTGGTAAACACTTCTTCGATGATGAAATGCTCCACATGCCTCAGGCTGCACTCATGGAATCAGAGCGTGAGACATTGAGGACAGGAGAGAAAACCGTTGCGATGATCATTTTGAGCAAGAGCGCACTTCTTTCAAGAAACATTGATGATGCAAGAAAGGTCATCAAGTTGGAGGATGAAGTCGACGAAGCTTGTCGGAGTACCGAAAAATTCATCGACAAAATCCGTGAAGAAGAATTGAACAAAGAGAATGCAATATGGAGAATCAAATTACTTGCAATTCTTACCGATATTGAACGAGTCGGAGACCTCGCATCCAATATAGCAGAGTTCGTAACTGACAAATTAAAGAATGAAATCTTCTTCTCAGATGATGCAGTCAAAGAACTGGATGAAATGTTCGATCTCGTTGAGAAAACTTACTCAACTGCAATCAAATCCCTCAAGACAAAGAACAAAGACTTAGCCCGAGTGGCTGAGCAGCTTGAAGATGACGTTGATGATCTCGAGCGCAAATTGAAGGAATCCCATGTGGAACGCATGCGTAGTGGGAAATGCGATCCTCAAGCTGATGCGGTATTCGTAGAAACGTTGAGAAATCTCGAGAGAATCAGTGATCATGCAGACAACATTGCATATGATGTCATCATGGAAACCTAATGAGCCATAATCATAACAGAAAGAATGTGCAACTATACCTCAGGTTTCATCATGAAGGTCATCTACTTTTCCATGTTCATGTCCTGGTATACCAGGACGTGTCATCCTCTTCGGAGAGAGGATATCATCTAGCTGTTCAGCTTCAAGGAAACCTTCCTCAAGAACAATTTCACGGATTGAACGTCCAGTTTCTAATGCTATCTTAGCAATTCGAGAAGCGGCTTTGTATCCAATAACTGGATTCAGTGCTGTCACCAAACCGACACTTCTATGCACAATATCAAGACCCACATGATTTGGTTGAATTCCACGTATGCATTTCTCAGTGAAAATGGGTATTGAATTTCTTAAAATCTTAAGAGCTTGAAAGAAGTTGTATGCTATCACAGGTTCGAAAGCATTGAGTTCAAGCTGCCCAGATTGCGCAGCCATAGAAATGGTTAGGTCTTGACCAATGACCTGAAATGCGACTTGCGTGATCATCTCCGGAATCACAGGATTGACCTTTCCAGGCATAATAGAAGACCCAGGTTGAACTGGAGGAAGAGTGATCTCGTGAAAGCCACCTATTGGACCAGAGGAGAGAAGGATGAGGTCCCCACATATTTTGGAGAGATTTATAGCTAAGACTCTCAATAGACCCGAGGCATGAACGAACTCGTCTGCATTCTGTGTCTCATCTATCAGGTTTTCTGCCGTAGTCAGGGCGTCAATACCTGTGATGTCCCGCAAATGCTTCTCGGCTAGTTTGATGTATTGTGGGTCTGCATTCAGTGATGTTCCAATTGCTGTGGCGCCGATATTGTGAGTGGTCAGAATATCAATTGCCTTTGCGATACGTTGCAAATCCCTCTTGAGAGCGGCAGACCATGCTCCAAACTCCTGCCCTAATGTTATGGGAACAGCGTCTTGCATTTCTGTACGACCTAGCTTCAGGATATCTTTGAATTTCTCGGCTTTCTCATCTAACGCTTTGGTCAGAAACTCTAGATTTACCGATAGTCCCCGAAGACCATAGATTGTAGCTATTTTGATTGCCGTGGGGTATACGTCATTCGTAGACTGACTCATGTTCACGTGGTCAAGAGCTGATACCGGACTCTGAGAGTTGATGGGGTGACCAAGTATTTCATTGGCCCTTGATGCAATAATTTCATTCGCACACATATTCGTTGAAGTACCAGCTCCACCTTGTAACATATCAACATCGAACTGATCCTCCAAGGCTCCACTTCCAATTTCATCGCAAGCTTGTATTATTGCCCTGGCAAACTTCGAGCTCAGATGACCTAGCTCCTTATTCGCGAGAGCACATGCCTTCTTGACCATTGCAAGAGACTGTATCAATGTTGAATAGTTGTTGAGACGGACAAGTGAAACGCCAAAATTCTCCTGAGCACGAAGAGTCTGAATTCCCCAGTAGGCTTGGACCGGGATCTGTCTAGTTCCTAAGAGATCACTCTCTTCTCTATATTTGGTTCCCTCTGAATTCATAAGCCACACCTAACGATCGTATCCATACGTTCAGCTTTGATTAAGTACGCGGTATGTCAGAATCCAGCAGCATGTCCGTCTTTTCGATGGTCAGAACCCGCAATCCAAGTATCGTCATTAAGTCTGAGAATTGCCTGACCTCCACCAAAGTATTTTACAGCATCATTGTGTTCAATCTGGTGTCCACGCTTTCGGAGCTCTTCCTCAATCAGAAGAGGAATACCCATTTCTAGACCAACAGTGTTCGTTTTATGGTCGTGGTTGAATCGCGGATAGTCCATTGCTTCCTGAGGTGTCATCTCATAATCAATCAAATTACTGACGAACTGAGCATGTGCTTGAGCTTGGTGTGCTCCGCCCATTATCCCGAACATACCAATCAGTTTCTTATTTTTGTAAAGAGCTCCTGGGATAATTGTGTGGAATGGTAACTTCTTTGGGGCATAGCAATTGGGATGATTAGGATCAAAAGAGAAAAGATGTCCTCTGTTCTGTAATTTGATTCCTGTGCCTGGTGCGACAAGGCCACTCCCGATTCCCATATACAAGCTATTGATGAAAGAAACCGCACCTCCCTCACCATCTGCTGCGGCTAGATAGACAGTGTCTTTCCCCAATGAAAGGCCTGATGAATAGTCATTCATTGCTGATTGAGAATCAATAGTCTTTGCTCTCTCTTCTGCATAATCCCTGGAGAGAAGCTTTGTTAGAGGTGCCTTGTAGAATCCGGGATCAGCACAGTGCTGATGCAAATCTGCATAGGCAAGTTTCTTCGCCTCTATCATAAGGTGGAAGCGGTCTTCACTTAGGGCATCAATTGTTGAGAAATCGAATGTTTCCATGATATTCAACATTGACAATGCTGCAAAACCTTGTCCATTGGGAGGGTGCTCGAAAACATCAACACCCCGATATGACACTGACATAGCTTCTGTTTTCTCGGTCTTATGGGATTCCAAATCGTCCAGTGTGAGGAATCCTCCGTGTTCTTGAACAGTATTAACTATTGACTCAGCAATTTTACCAGTGTAGAAAACATCTGATCCGTCCGTACCGACTTTCTCGAATACATCACCAAGATCCTTATTCTTCATGGTTTGTCCTACTTCCGGAGCTTTCCCATTGATAGTGTAGATCCTTCGAGCCTCCTCATTTTGAAAGACTTTCAGCACATAGGTCCAACTTTGTCCGATCATGGGGGAAACTGGAAATCCGTTACGAGCATAGTGTATTGCAGGTTCAAGGACTTCCTTCAATTCTAAAGCACCATGTTTCTCAATTACAGTACTCCAAAGATGAAGGGCCCCAGGGACTGTTACAGGAGGACCCCCACGAGCAGGCATCTCGGTCAAACCTTTGTCAAGAAGGTCCTGAAGAGTCATCAATGAACCAGACCGACCTGAGCCGTTGAAGCTCAGAGGTTTTGATTGGCCAGGTAAATGAATCAGGGTAAATGCATCTCCTCCGCATCCAGTGCTGAATGGCTCGACTATGTCTAGAACTGCAACTGTGGCCACTGCTGCATCAACTGCATTTCCTCCCTTTCGGAGGATATCTAATCCTGCTTGTGTCGCAAGTGGTTGTGAGGAGGCAACCATTCCACCTTTTGCAATTACGTCAGATCTTCCTGTCCGTGTACGCCATTTCATTTTTCTGATTACTCCAAGTTTATTCTTCAATTCCAATGTCAAGAGGGATGTCGTATCTTTCCAAAGCCTTCAAACCTTACAATGTCATGGTGTCAATAACCACATCTTCTTCACCAGAACTTTCGAAGTATGATATCGCTGCAATCCTTTCTGATTTGGTTTTGTAGATCCTTATCAGTGGCATCACTCGGAATCAAATCTTATTCTGACTTTTAAGAAATGAGGTTCTCATACGAAAGAGAATCGTAGAGCAAAGATTAAACAGCAGGATGTTCAAGGAATACTTGTTATGTCCGAGAATCATGATGACCAGAAAATAGATGCTGAAGAAGGTATCATCGTTGATACTTCACTTGATGTTCTTAGGAAGGGAGCCAAGAAAGTTTTGTATGAATTCAATGAAAGTATCATCGATATGAATGGAGAAGTTCGTCCCGATGGGAGTGACATTCAAACTGGCGATACTCTGATGTTTGTCGAAAAAATCCCGAATTGTCCCGCTCGAATTGTCGCTGTCAAAATAATCAGGGATTTCTGGTATGTCAATTCAACTTCCGAGACTCCAATAGGCGGCTACCCATCTGGAAAGGATGCAATGAAAGCTGCAGGGATGGATGAACAGAATCTACGCATCTTTGAGAATTTTCTAATTGAGAACGCAGGCAGGGATCATGTAAGAGACGTCGAGGATTGGAAACCTGATTTGAGAGGCGAGGCTGCTAATGTTCTCAGTCTCGTTAACAGTGCAGCAAAGAAATGGCATCATTAGTTAGTTAGTCAATCTTATTAGACCATTGAAATCTGGACTCCATGGAAGTCAGCAGTATGGAGCGAGCACGTCAAACCCTAAGATGGAGTCAGTGGCCCGAGATAGCCAAGACGAGCTTATTCATTTTGCTGATATTTGGTGGTACTCTCGGAGCCTTTGGTCTATTCACGATTGGAATGGGAACTTCTACACCATTAGTTGTTGTGACAAGCGGCTCCATGTCTCCAACCCTTGAGCGAGGGCACCTATTAGTTCTTCAAAGACAAGCACCTGAAGATGTCGAAGTTGATGACATCATAGTATTCAATGCAGCATGGCATACTGAAGCTCCAGTTGTCCATAGGGTGATTGAAAGAGTATATGTAAATGGGGAGTATCGATACACCACTCAAGGGGATAACAATCCTAACCCAGACCATCCATGGACACTACACGAGAATATTGTGGGAGTAGTCGTGTTCGCTATCCCGTATCTTGGGTACATCACGCTGATTCTACAGGAACCAGGAGTATTGCCTCTGGTCATCTTGGGGCTTATAGTGATTATCATCCTTCCAGAATTCTTGCCGAAAAAGGAGTCTGGAGATAACAAAAGAGAAGACGTAGAAATTGACGAAGGCACTGATGTACTCAATACCTAAAAGATGGATTTTCTCTCTCAATAAACATGGCCTTTCGAAGAGTTAGAAGATATTCAAGCGTTGTTGTCATTTCGATTCTGATTGCGATCTTAACTGTGCCTACAATTGTGAACAACGCGGCAGCTTCTACTATCAATATCATTGACTATGATCTGGAGGGTATCGATGCAGACACTTCTCAATACTACGTTTTATGGGTACGTGGTGAAGCTACCGTACCATTAGAGGTCAATGCATCGGTCCTTGAATTTGTAGGTTCTACTGGATGGCCACAGCTTTCGATCGAAGTTTTCGAATACGAGGACTATTCATTCAACAGCGGTGCTCTCGCAAGCTGTGGAACGAGTGATAATTACACATGTCGACTGAATTTTAATGCGCAAGGTCATGACAAGTATGTCATTGCTGTGCAAAACATCGACCCAGTTGATGATGCAGTGTATAACATCACGTTTTCTTCACCAAACACTGTTGATTTTCAATATACATCAATGTTTGAAATTGATGATATTGTTGACCCACAATCGAACATGATCTCAATTACATATTTTCATAGTACCAATCCGTACCTCTTCCGCCTAGAGAGCAGTGGTGAATCACGAGTTGTAGCTCAATACATTTCATATAGCACATTTAGCAGTTCTGATGAACTATATTTTATGATCTACAACAAAGGTCATACTACTGACCTGTTTGTAGGAATTCTCGGTCTACCATATATTGAACCATACCCATCACTAACAGCGTTTATCATTGATTTCGAAGTTTATGGAGAAGACGACAAAGAAGTCCTATATCTTTGGACCATCTCAAATTATTCGTCCAGCGGCATTTTCACCTGTGAAAGCGGACATCGATACAACTTTTGGATCGACATTGGTGATTGGGAACCTGATCTCTATATCGTGTTTGACACATTTGGAAATGAAGAATTGAATTTTGAAACTGACCTCTTTGCAGAAAATCCGGCAGGTGTGGTGTCGTTGAGGTTATCGTTCATAGACCCATGGCTAGAATACCAAAATCTTCAAAGAGATATTTTCAACTATAATCTGGGTATTGGAGGGCTTGTAGCTGGGGGTAGCGGGGTGTTTCTGTTCGCAATATGGTATTATCGAAGAAGGTATCATTAGTCGAATATAGTGTCAACTAATCCAGTGATTGACTCTGCATAACCATGTGGTAGAATTCCTTCAGTGGTTTCGCGAACGAAGGATGTTGCGGTTTCTTCATCGAATCGAAGAGCAAGTATCTTTCTTCTGAGCTTCTTATGCAACGCTTCAAATTTGGCACCTTTCGTCGCTGAAGGAATTGCGATGATAGCAGCCTTGACAGCTTTTGCATCAAGTACTTTCTTGAGTCGCTTCGCTGAATAGAATGCAGCCACTCCACCACTTCGATTCCAATCTTTCACATTTGGTAGGTCAATCCCAATATATCGAATGACATCATCTTTGGAAAGCTCTACTATTGCAGCTTGCTGTTTCTGTGTTCCCGATCCTGATACTTGCAATTCAACAGAAATACCAAGGGGTTTGGCTGCAATGGAGATAGCTTCAACTACAGAGTTCAGGACAACTGTTGCTGTCAACTTGATTACATAGTCTTCCTGCGGAGCCACTTCGACCTCCTTCTTGTCAAATAGAATCTCATCAAGTCGAGGAATCAGGTTACGAATTGCTTCTCGAGGGTTACCTTCACTCTCATTGAAAGCTGTATCAATATCTTCGTTCGTGTAGGGATATATTGGATCAGGGGGAGGTATAATGTTCTGTTGTTTCCAGTACTTGATCATTGTTTCTGTTACGAAAGAGGCTACGTCGTGACGTGAAAATGGCTTTAGATGAACTGGTGCTTCCATACGAGATTTCATAGGCGCATCAGCTATCTCGTAAATTCTATCCCATATCTCTGACAGGCACGAAGCAACGATAACGACATTCTTTGCCTCGTTGTAAATCCGCTTCAGAATCTCAAGGAAATGGCGCTCCGCTTCTTCTCCATATGCATTGTAAGGACCCTCCATCTCATCAATAAACAGAATGATAGGTCTACGAGAACCCTCAGTTAGGATCTTGATCATGACCATAGTCACATCATCGTCTTCTAGGATTGTCCTAACTCCTAATCTGTCGAGCTCATGCTCGCTAAGTGCGTCACCAAGTAGCCACCTTCTTGACAGTTCTCTAGTGCCAGGATCTAATCGAAATCGAAGTAGAGCCTTAACTGCATCAGACGATAGACCTGGATATTCCACTAACAGTCTTTCAAGTGCATATGTGTAGTCATAGATTTCATGGGTTGTGCCTCTCACTCCACCGATTTTCGAAATCAGCATGTCAAAAGTTTCCTCAAAGAGATCATCCCCTGCCTCATCTACAATACAAGCATGGAGATGAAGAGGGACGCGAACAGGGGAGGGTGGTGAAGGGACATACACTGCAAGAAATTTTCCAGCCTCAAAGATGTCCTCTTGTCCCTTGATAACCCAATAGAGATGGGTCTTCCCCATTCCAGCAGAACCAAGAATTGGTTGGAACCTTGAACTGTGGTCTTTCATTGTGAATCTTGCCACACGCCATATTGCACGATCACAATCTAGATGAGGACCGGGAATGTCTACATCATCTGGCATATCACCCCTCGACACATACCTCCTCAAGGGTGGGTCTTCTCTCAATATTTCCAGATACATCTTTGTGTCAAAATCTACTGGTGTGTCATTAGATGGAGTAATCTCGATTACCTCCTCACGCACGTAATGAGTTGAGCGAAATGATTTGAATTTACCGAAGTCATAGTCGTATGATAAAAGATTATCAAGGACCCTGTTCCGAACGAGCTCCTAGCAAAGGATAGTGTAGAATGATTGGAACCAGCCTCTTCGGACAATAGCAAAAGTCCTGTTATTGTATCGAAGATTGCTCGACTCTCATTGTTATCCACATTGAATAGGTTGAGTAGATCATTCAACACTATTGTCCTACCTCTTTTTGTTCTGAGCATAGGTTCAGATGAGGCGTTCTATGGATTGATAGTCGCAATGGCGGGATATGTTCAGGCGATGGTTCTTTTCCCAGCAGGATCTTTTAGTGACAAAAAAGGACGCGGTCCGGCCATACTCTTTGGTGGAGTTTTCTCTGGAATAGTTATCTTGCTTCTTCCTTTCGCCGTTGACCCTATGGTAGTGTTAATCCTATATGCCGCTACTGGCATTGGTACTGGCTTTCGAATGGCATCAGTCCAAGCATTGATTGCTGACGCAACCAAGCGTGGTAACGAACGCACTCAATCGTATGGATATACAATGGCAATTGCCACAATGGCTGCAATCATTGGTCCATTCCTTGGAGGATTAATTCTGGATGAAACAGCCTTTCCAGGAATTGATCCAGTTATGGTCCGATACATGATCTTATTCTTCATTATGGGAGGCCTTAGGATCGCAGCAGGAATTGTGGGATTCAGTACTGAAAGATGGTTGAAGAAACAGGGCATGCTGAATAATAGTGAAGTCGCTAATACTCAACTCGAACGAACTCAAGATGCAAAGAATGATGCCAGGACTGCGGCTCTTTTTGGTGTTAGTCGGATCATTATGGGCTTTAGTTCAGGGATGGTTGTACCATATATGATTCTCTGGATCATTGACGCTTTCAATCCTAGCGAAATCGTTCTTGGTAGTCTTCCTGCGATAGCGAATTTGACTCTTGCATCAGGAACTCTCTTTGTCGGTCTAATGAGTGAGAGAACTGGGAAACTGAAAATGATCACAGGTTTGTACATACTAGCCCCAATACTTACATTGGGGGTAGTATTCTCTCCCAGACCTGAAGGTTTTGTTTTGATGGCTGTGTTCTATATCACACGGCAAGCGGTTTCCAACATGGCGCAACCAGCAAATAATTCACTCTTTATGGGTGAAATAAGCCAAGAGAGGCGAGGAAGGTCATATGCTCTAACCAGAGTGATGTGGACATTCCCAAGACAGACTGGAACGCTAGTCACATCAATCATGCTCAGCCTTGGTATGTTCACCAGCATGACTGCGTTTGGTGTATTGGTTTTTCCTATTGCAATGACGCTCTACCCAATCAGTGTAATTCCAATGTATTTGGCAGTGAAGAGAAATCGTGAATTGATGAAAGCTGGAATTACTGAGGGTCTCTGAAGGTACCTTGTGGATATTTTTCCAAGAACTCTTTTCTGAGGATATCCATGATCTGGAGTCCCTTACGTTTCCCATCCATAAACTCAGTTTCGCGGAGGATACCAACCCGTTTGAATCCAATCTTCTCAAACACATGAATGGCTCGCTCGTTGTCCTCCATCGTATCAAGATAGATACTGTTCAAACCAATGATATTGAATCCTACACCAAGCATTACGAGCATTGCATCAGTCCCGTACCCTTTCCCTCTCTTTTCTGGATCATAGATAGAAATTCCAACCTCTCCTCGATTATGTGGAAACCTGATATCCTCCAGACGAGCTATTCCGAGGAAGTCGTGCGTTTCCTTTTCTTCAACAGTCAAAACAAGATGTCCCTCCCTCAAAGGACTCCTGATTGACACTTTTTGGAGCCATTCCTCCATATACTTCCTCGACCTAACTAATGGTGGTCCCATGAACCTCCTCAATTCAAGGGTATTATAGAATCTCAGAATGTCATCGAGATCGGATATCTCCAGTGCACGAAGACGGACAAGCTCTCCTGCGTACATACCTTTTCCTGTGTCTTTTTCTCAGATAAAGATGGTTCATCAAAGCCGAAATCCTTAACATTTGCAAGACATTCCATTTCTGATTATCTCATTGAGGTGAAACTTGAGGTAAGAACAATGGAGAAAGAATACCTGCTAGCAAGAATGACCTGGCAAGAGGTTGAGAAGCGACTTAAAGAATGTAAAATCGCACTTGTCCCTCTTGGTTCAACAGAACAACATGGACCTGCGCTTCCACTAAGTACTGACCATTACATAGCAACTCAATTCGCTCTCAGAGCAGCTGAGATGATATGGGATGAACAAAAGATTGTAGTGACTCCTACAATCACCTTTGGGTTTTCACCGCATCACATGGAGTTCAAAGGGACAATCACGCTTAGTGAATTGACTCTGTCAAGTATGATCGCTGACATTTGTCATTCTCTCGCTCAACATGGATTCAAGAAAATAATCCTAGTCAATGGACATGGTGGGAACGAAACTGCGATTTCAAACGCAATGCACGATATGCAAGGCAATATCGATGCTAAGGTCTACCATGTGAATTGGTATAGTTTAGCGGGAGATAAGATCAAAGAGATAGTCACTCCACCTGTGTATCATGCGTGTGACATGGAAACCTCGGTTGCCTGGTATCTTGGACAACGAGTTCTCGAGGATAAAAGAGTTGATGAACCTGGTAAGAGTCTGGTTCCAGGATTTATTATTCCAGATATGCTATCAACTGGACCTCGTGCTTCAGTATCATACAACTTCAAGGAGATAACCAAATCAGGTGTTGTTGGATATTCCACCAAGGCAACAAAGGACAAAGGCAAGCTCATCGCAGATACGGTTCTCGAGAATATGGTGAGTTTCATCAGAGAGATTGCGAAGATGTAAGGAAGGGAGTGTTCAAGTCCTTCCAGGCGTCAAGAGAATGTGATCGATGTTGCTGGTTTCATCTTGGTCGATGATGAGTTTGGCAGCTTTTGCTACATCAATCGCAGTGAGCATTTTTTCCCGATCAACTTTCTTATTATCAAACCAGGGAGTTGACACTGAACCTGGGTTTATGGTAGCAGCCTTCACCATTGTTCCTTTGAGCTCTTCCCTGAGACACCATACCATGGCCTGCACTGCGTGTTTTGTTCCTGAATAGATACTCGTCCTTGCTGAGGTTTTGAGTCCAAGATTGGAAGATGTCACGATAATTTGGCCCATGTTTCGTGTCTTCATTCCTGGCAGGACTTTTCTCATCCAAAGGAACACACCTCGGACATTTGTGTTGAATTGCTCATCAAACTGAGAAACTGTCATGTCCTCTAGATTTCCAAAATAACCCACCCCTGCATTTGCAACCAGCACATCCACGCCACCCATCATAGCTTCTGCCTCTGTAAACTGGGTGTCCACAGACTCGTCATTAGAAACATCACCGACTCCGACGAAGACATTGCCACCTAGGGACTTGACCTTCTTGCACACTGCCTTCAGTCTTTCTTCATTCCTACCAGTGAGATAGAATGTATGCCCTTCAGAAGCCGTCTCGAGAGCAATCGCTTCTCCAATGCCACTTGATGCACCAGTAATCAGAATACGTTTCTTCATCAACAATTCAATCCCAATTCATTAATTGATAGGAATTACTCTATGTGAAATAAAAACATGATTGTTTGCCTCTGATACAATACTTAAATTCACCATTGTGAAGTGAATACTGTTCAAATAGATTCTTCAATGGAGATTATTTAGTGGCAGAAATTCGACGAATCAAAACTGTAATCAAAAGCCAGCCAACTATGGAAGGCGCTGGTGTTCGGCTGAAGCGCGTTTTCGGATACAGGGAAACCGAACTAATGGACCCATTTCTATTACTGGATCACTTTGGCTCAGAGAATCCAGATGACTACATGAAGGGATTTCCCTGGCACCCACATCGAGGCATTGAGACCATCACGTATATGATTGAGGGGAAGGTGTTGCATGAGGACAGTCTTGGAAACAGTGGCACTATAGAAACTGGAGATGCTCAGTGGATGACGGCTGGTAGTGGAATCATCCACCAAGAGATGCCCCACAGGTCAAATGGTATGATGATGGGCTTTCAACTATGGGCGAACCTTCCAAGTTCAAGTAAGATGATGCATCCACGCTACCAAGATATTAAGGACTCAGAGATACCTGTGGTTGAAACTGAGAGTGGTGCAAAGGTGAGGATCATCTGTGGGGAGCTGGATGGAACATGTGGTCCCGTGAGAGAGATAGTGACCGACCCAGAGTACATGGATGTGATTGTTCCAGCTGGGAAGGAGTTTACGCATTCAGTGAAGATGGGACACACGGTCTTTGCATACGTGTTCGAGGGTGAGGGACACTTTGACGAAGACAAGGAGCGTCTTATTGTATCAGACCATCTTGTGTTGTTTGATGATGGTGACCAGATAGTTGCCAAGGCAGGAGAAGAACAACTACGGTTCCTGTTAGTTTCAGGAATGCCAATTGGTGAACCGATTGCTTGGTATGGACCCATCGTCATGAACAACAGAGAGGAACTGGACCTAGCATTTCAAGAGTACCGCGATGGTTCATTCATCAAACATGACTGATGACCGTAATAATTCGGAGTTCCCGATTAGTTACAACTTGAAAATTGTACGAAACGAAGCTCATATATAGTAGCAAATTTGCGGCCTCGATAGTGTGCACGACCCATAATTGAGGGGCGTTATACCAGTTAAATTCAAGGTGAAGACAATGAGAGATCCTACAGGTTGGATGAGAAACGAATACAACAAGCTCGTTGAACAGAATTTTGATTGGAAAATTAGAGAACTTCAGGGCCCCTCGACGCCCAGTGCAATGATAGATGGCAAAGAGGTCATCATGCTTTGCAGTAACAATTACCTCAACCTGAGCAATAACCCAAAGATGAAGGAAGCTGCTCTGGAGGCAATAAAGTCACATGGAGTAGGTTCTGGTTCGGTTCGAGCAATTGCTGGAACTATGGATCTTCACTTGGAGCTGGAACGCAGACTGGCTAATTTCAAAGGTGCAGAAGCATCACTCACATACAGTGCAGGCTTTGCCACAAATGAAGGTTTGATTCCACAGCTCGTAACAAAGGAAGATGCTATCATATCTGACGAGTTGAACCACGGTAGTATCATCGACGGTGTTCGTTTGACTAAGGCTAAACGATTTGTATACAAACACAATGACGTCGCTGATTTGGAAAGAGTGCTTACTGAGGCAGAGAAGGATAATCCAAAAAAGATTCTCCTCATAACAGACGGAGTCTTTTCAATGGATGGCGACATAGCACCACTTGATGGTATTGTGAAGGCTGCGAAACCACACGGCGCAATGATATACGTAGACGATGCGCACGGCGAAGCAGTACTTGGAAAAGGCGGTAGAGGTATTGTATCACACTTCAACCTCACGCATCATGATGTTCATTTTGAGATGGGAACATTCTCGAAAGCGTTCGGCGTGATGGGAGGTCATGTTGCTGGAAGTCGTGATATGGTAAATTATGCTCTCAACAAGAGCAGGTCATGGCTCCTCAGTGGTTCACATCCCCCGGCAACCGCAGCTGCTTGCATTGCAGCAATTGACATTCTTGAAACAGAAGAGGAACACGTCAAGACTCTCTGGGAAAACCGAGAATATTTCGTTAAGGGTCTCCAGCAGATGGGTTTTGACACTGGATTCAGTCAGACACCTATCATACCAGCAATGACAGGAGAAAGTTCGAAAGCAGTTGCCCTAAGTGATGGCTTGTACAATGAAGGTATTCTTGCCCTACCAATCGTTTTCCCGATGGTGGCTCGTGACAAGGCTAGGATTAGAAATATGATGAACTCCGGTCTGACCAAGGAACAACTAGACATTGCTCTAGCAGCCTACGAGAAGATCGGAAAACAGGTCGGAATCATTTAGATGAAACATAGGCGCATCGTCACAAGCGAATATGTACTAAAATTTGATAATGCTTAAGTCAGAAGAAGCTGATAGTTTATGATATGTCAGATTTCGAAAAGGACGCGACCCTGCGAAGTGTTTTACTCGATGCTGCAAAGTCAGGTGAGCGGCTGAGATTCTATGGTCAAGGAATGATGATCGTCGCTGAAGGACGCGTGGCATTTGTCGGAGAGGATGTTGTTGGTCTTAGACACGGAGAGACCGAGGTCGCTGACGAGTTTGTTTGCATTGAATGCATTATCAAGGTGCAGACACTAGGAGAATATCGTCATTATTGAGTAACTCATCCAGCAGGGATGGGGAAGACTCCATACATCAGTAGCATATTAGAGAGAGACTGTCAATTTCCGTATTGAATGGGTATAGAGAAAGAAAGGGAAGGCATAGCGCCTTCCTTAGTTCCAGTTGGATTCTTGGTGAGTCATTTCATCCCGTGGGGATTGGGAAGATGCCCCACGTCAGCAAAATATAAAGTAAAATCGCGAATATTGCAATCATCGATATCGACTCTAGCGCATTCACTTTTGAGTCATCTGTAATCATCACACGCAATATGAACATTGAGGGGAATGCAAAGAAGAGAAGTACGACCGAGAAGAGGTCAATGGGAATAACTTCTGTAACACCTGTCAATGTCGCCGAAACTCCAGCTGCGATCAGTGTGAACCCAAATATCACAAAGAACACTTGCACTATGCCACCAAACGCATTGGAGAGGGCTACGTCTAGCCGTTCCTTTATGTGACTACTGGCTACTATGATGTACTCCGGAGTCCCTGCAAAAATCACGAGCAGTAACGCAGCATGAATGAAGGATAGGTGAAGTGTTTCGGTAGCAAAATGAGCAAATCCTGAGAGGGCTTCACCGCCAAGTAGCGCTCCTGCGGAAGCCACTGTAATGTAGATTCCAAGTTCCTTGTTATCCAAGTAATTATGCTGAATATGGTCTTCTATTGGAGGGTCTACAGTGTCATCAGCTCGACCGTAGTATTTGGTTATCCTATAGAGATAAGCCACAAAGACTGCAATAAGAGCGCCTCCAAAAACGAATAGCTCTCCCGCTTCAAGATGTCTTGGAAGTAATGGATTCTCAATAGAGAACACAAATAACATCAACATCGACAGCCCAACAGAAAGGCTGATAACAGCCCCCATGCTGAGTAAATCACTGCCAACCCAGTTGATTGCATCAGGGAGCTTGTAGTTTCCACGTTCATCTTTTGGTAAGAGTAGTGTGTATAAAGCAAACACTAGAGAGTTCATGAAGATAGTTGCAAGGGCA
>Ga0255052_10001734_pt1 | contig 16208 bp, 14 predicted proteins | sample JV7_2_21_MG_FD_188632 | JGI IMG/M metagenome (GOLD analysis project Ga0255052, IMG submission 188632) | Seawater microbial communities from Jervis Inlet, British Columbia, Canada - JV7_2_21 | ecosystem: Environmental > Aquatic > Marine > Inlet | place: Canada: British Columbia | collected...
AGATCAGCGATACCGATTGCATGATCGTCGCAAACGACGCCACGGTAAAAGGCGGCACCTATTATCCGATGACGGTCAAAAAGCATTTGCGCGCTCAGGAAATCGCGGAGCAGAACGGGCTACCCTGTGTCTACCTCGTCGATTCCGGCGGCGCATTCCTGCCCAAGCAGGACGAGGTCTTTCCCGATCGTGAGCATTTCGGGCGCATTTTCTTCAATCAGGCCAGACTGTCGGCGCTCGGAATTCCACAGGTAGCCGCGGTGCTCGGCTCATGCACCGCCGGCGGCGCCTATGTTCCGGCAATGTGCGACGAAGCCGTTATCGTCAAGAATCAGGGCACTATTTTTCTCGGTGGACCGCCACTCGTGAAAGCGGCAACCGGCGAAGTCGTCGATTCGGAATCTCTCGGAGGTGGCGACGTTCACTCGAGAATCTCGGGTGTTACAGATTATCTTGCAGACAACGATACGCATGCATTGACGATGGTCCGGGAAATCGTATCGAACCTGAACTGGCACAAGGAGAACAGTGTCGAGACGCGCGACCCGGTCGAACCTGCCTACCCGGCCGAAGATCTATACGGCATCGTGTCACGGGACTACAAGTACCCTTATGACGTGCGTGAAGTCATCGCGCGAATTGTCGATGGATCGGAGTTCCAGGAATTCAAGGCGCTCTACGGACCGACTCTCGTGTGTGGCTTTGCTCACATTTATGGCTATCCCGTCGGTATCGTCGCCAACAACGGCATTCTGTTTTCGGAGTCGGCACAAAAAGGCGCGCACTTCATACAGCTCTGTAACCGCCGCGGTATTCCGCTGGTGTTTCTGCAGAACATCACCGGTTTTATGGTCGGCAAAAAATACGAGCACGGCGGCATTGCGAAAGACGGCGCCAAGATGGTCAACGCCGTCGCCACCGCCTCGGTGCCGAAATTCACGGCCATAATCGGTGGCTCATTCGGTGCTGGTAATTACGCGATGTGCGGCAGGGCTTACGGCCCGCGCCTGCTCTGGATGTGGCCGAACGCCCGCATTTCCGTTATGGGCGGCGAGCAGGCATCATTGGTGCTCTCGACGGTCAAGCGTGACGGTCTCGAAGCCCGGGGCGAGGAATGGCCGGAGGAAAAACAGAAGGAGTTCGAGAAACAGATCCGCGAGCAGTACGAGGCGCAGGGCCACCCTTATTACGCGACTGCCAGGCTCTGGGACGACGGCATTATCGACCCCGTCGATACCCGCAAAGTCCTCGGCCAGGCAGTTTCGGCGTCGATGAACCGCCCGCGCACTTCGGATACTCCTCACGGCATCTTCCGAATGTAGAACAAGAACAATGAGCGATCTCAAAGGCCGGACAATGTTTGTCTCCGGTGGCAGCCGCGGTATCGGGCTCGCCATCGCGCTGCGCGCAGCCCGTGACGGGGCAAACGTGATCGTTGCGGCGAAAACTGCCGAGCCGCATCCCAGGCTACCGGGCACTATCTATACCGCGGCGAAAGACATCGAAGCGGCCGGCGGAAAAGCGTTACCCGTAGTCTGCGACATTCGATCCGAGGATCAGGTCGCCGAAGCCGTAAGCAAAGGCGCCGATCACTTTGGCGGTATCGATATTTGCATCAATAACGCCAGCGCTATCTCGCTGACGCCGACGTTACAAACTGAAATGAAGCGATTCGATCTGATGCACCAGATCAATACGCGCGGCACGTTTCTCGTTTCCAAGACCTGCATCCCGTTTCTGCTCGAGTCCGACAATCCACACATACTGAATCTGTCGGCGCCTCTGAACATGGAGGAGAAGTGGTTCGCGCCGCATGTCGCTTACACAATGGCGAAGTTCGGCATGAGCATGTGCGTTCTCGGCATGGCGGGCGAGTTTCGCGAGCGGGGCATTGCAGTCAACGCATTGTGGCCGCGGACGACCATTGCCACCGCTGCCGTGCAGAATCTGCTGGGCGGCGACGAGCTGGCAAGACGTTCACGCAAGCCCGAAATCATGGGCGACGCCGCACATATCATCCTGACGAAACCGAGTCGCGAGTTCACCGGCAACTTTTGCATAGACGACGAAGTACTCGAAAGCGCCGGCGTGACTGATTTGTCCGTTTACGCGGTCGATCCCACAGTCGAACTGGCACCGGATTTCTTCGTGGAACCTAAAGGCTAGAGCCTGCATGGGCAGCCGCCAGGAGCAGTACTCAGGTACCCGCGACGTCAGTGCAGCCCATCAATTCGACGTTGCACAGCTCGAAGACTACATGCTGTCCCACGTCGATAACTTCGACGGGCCACTAACCGTCAAGCAGTTCAAAGGCGGTCAATCCAATCCCACCTATCTGCTCGAATCACCCTCGGGCAGGTACGTCATGAGAAGAAAACCGCCGGGCAAACTTCTGAAATCCGCCCACGCCGTAGATCGCGAGTTCAAGGTCATTAGTGCGCTCCATGCCGCAGACTTCCCGGTTCCGCGTCCCCATGTGCTGTGCAAGGATGAGGAGATCGTCGGCACGATGTTCTTTATCATGGAGTTCGTCGCAGGCCGCATCTTCTGGGAGCTGGATCTTCCCGATTCGGACCCGGAGGAGAGATCGGCAATATACGACAATCTCGGCGAGACTATCGCACAGCTGCATAACTTTGATCACGAGAAAATCGGCCTGGGCGATTACGGCAAACCCGGTAATTATTTTGCACGCCAGATTTCGCGCTGGTCGAAACAGTATTACGCCTCCGAGATTACCAAGCTCGATAATATGGACAAGCTGATCAACTGGCTGCCTGAGAATATTCCCGTTGACGAATCCGCCGCTGTCGTGCATGGCGATTTCCGGCTGGATAATCTGGTCGTTCATTCAACGGAACCAAGAATCATCGCCGTACTTGACTGGGAACTCTCAACGATCGGACATCCGCTGGGCGATTTCACTTACCATCTGATGGCCTGGCAGACGCCGGAGATAGGCATCGGCTCCTCCGGTCTGCTCGGCAAGGATCTCTCGGCGCTCGGAATTCCGAGCGAAGATGAGTACGTGGCCGCATACTGCGAACGAACAAACCGGGCCGGCGGCATTCACGACCGGGATTTTTATTCTGCCTACAACTTCTTCCGCATTGCCGCCATTCTGCAGGGCATCGCCGGCCGTGTTCGCGATGGTACGGCGGCAAGCGCACATGCGGAGCGGGCGGGGAAGGCAGTCCCTGCGCTTGTCGACATGGCATGGTCTTATGCACAAAAGGCAGGAGCAGAATAATCTGAGGAGTGACCACGATATGCGCAAATTTCTATTGGTTCTAGCCACCGTTTGTGTTGTTGTCGCCTGTGGTGACCATGAATCCGGCCACGCCATCCATTGGGACTACGGTGATGAGGCGGGTCCCGCACGGTGGGCCGGCCTGAGCCCGGACTTCGCTCTGTGTGATGAGGGAAAGGCCCAGTCGCCCATCGATCTGAGCGTGGCGGTTGCCAATGATGAGGAAGTCGAGGTCAGGCGTAATTTTCGACCGGTGTCGGTGCACGTCTCCTATCAGGAAAGCACGATCAATTTGCTCGACAACGGACACACCATCCAGATCAGTTTCGAGGAGGGAAACACCGTCGATGTCGGTGACAAGCAATTCGCGCTGATTCAATACCACTTCCATGCACCCAGCGAGCACACCATGAATGGTGAGCATTTCCCGATGGAAGCTCACTTCGTTCATGCATCCACGAGTGGCGAACTCACCGTCGCCGGCATCTTTATTGAGCAAGGCGAGCACAATCCGGCCTTCGACCCGGTGTGGAATATTTTGCCGAAGGAGCCGGGAGAAAGTCGCGTATTGGAGGGACAGGACGTCAGCCTCGATGCCCTCGTGCCGACGGGAAGTCGCACCTACCGCTACATGGGATCATTGACCACACCGCCCTGCAGCGAAGGCGTCAACTGGTTCGTGCGCGAAGCACCCATAGCTCTCTCAGCCGAGCAGATCGCCGCCTTCACGGATATTTTCAACCACAATAATCGGCCCGTGCAGTCGTTGAACGATCGAGAACTCGTAATAGATACGCCGTCCTACATCGAATGAATGATGCAGAAACAGTCAGCCGGGAATTGACTCGTTGAGCGACTTTGCCAGGATTGCAGCCGCTTCGCGGCGGTCGTAGTAGCCAGCGACCCTACCCAGAAACCGGTAGCCGAGGCTCCGGTAGAACCGCATCGCGACACGATTCGACGCACGGACCTCCAGCCTGACCGCCTGAATACCAGCCGTGCGGCAGGACTTCTCCAACCACTGCATCATGGACTGGCCGATTCCGGTTCGGCGATATTCAGGTTGCACTGCAAGCAGGAAAAGGTGTGCCTGATTGTCACCGAATCGCATGATCGCAAATCCGGCGATCGTCCCTTCCTTGCTGGCGATCAGTACCATCGTGTCCCTGTCTTTGATATGTCGCTTGACCTTTGCAGGCGTCCAGCGCCAGTTGAGGCCATATTCGATGTGCAGCCGGGACATCGAGGCGATGGCCCTGGCCTCTGACGGATGCGCTGCCCGCATCGCAATGTTGGCAAGTGGTTTCAAAGTAATAACAATTCTATGACAACTTGCTGCCGGTCGACCACCGCAATAGAATGCAGCCCCCGACAAGCCACCACCCCATGCTGAACACCCAGGATCAAGGAACGTCTGATCATGCCGCTTGACTACGACGCGCTGATGGCAACGAGAATGGCCGACAGGCCCACGCTCTTCAGCGAAAAGGACGCCATGCTGTACGCGCTCGGCGTCGGTTTCGGCAGTAATCCCATGGACGAGGATGAGCTACCGTACGTCCTCGAGAACAGGTCATTAATGATCGTGCCGACAATGGCAAGTATCCTGACGCCGGGCAACCTGCTGGAGGACTGTGGCTGGGACTTCAGCCTGGTCGTACTCGGCGAACAAAAACTTGCCTTGTATCGACCATTACCCGCGAGGGGCAAGCTGCTGACTGACAGCCGGGTGGTCTCGGTGGCCGACAAGGGTCCCGACACAGGTGCGGTGATCTCCTTGGAATCTGATGTCCGGTTGGCAAAGGACGATACGGTGCTCTTTACGGTTGGCAGCACCGTTGTTGCACGCGGCGACGGCGGTTTCGGGGGACCATCCGACAAGGGCCCCGAGACACACAAACTTCCAAAGCGTGAACCCGATATGAGCTGCGATCTGGACACGCGGGCCGATCAGGCACTGCTTTTTCGGCTGTGCCGTGATCGTAATCCGTTACATGCGGACCCCGTTCTTGCACGGCACGCAGGGTTCGAAAAGCCGATCCTGCATGGCCTGTGCACTTACGGATTCGCCTGCCGCGCGATACTCAAGACGATCTGCGATTACGACTATATGCTGATCACGGGATTCGACGCCCGTTTCACGGCACCGGTTTATCCCGGCGAGACGGTAACAACTGACATGTGGCAGGATCGCAATATAGTTTCGTTTCGTTGTCGCGTGAAATCCCGTGATGCCATCGTCATCGACAACGGAAAGTGCACGCTAGCGGGTTAGATGGCCGCAAACAGCCTAGATTTACATATAGCCCGAGCCACGATTGTGCTGTAACTCTCGATGGATGAAGGTAAGGGTGGTACTCCGAATGTTGAAGGACGATGGCTGGGTGCTTACAAGAAGTCGAGGCAGTCATCGTCAATTCGAACACCCGATAAAGCCGGGAAAAGTTACCGTATCTGGGCATCCTGGAATTGAACTACGTCCAGGCACTTTCAACAGTATTCTGAAGCAGGCTGGGCTAAAATAATGGCTATGAAATATCTTGTGATTGTTGAAAAAAGCGAAAATGGATTCAGCGCCTACGTGCCCGATTTGCCGGGCTGCGCTTCGGCGGCCGAAACTCGCGATGAAGTCGTTACGCTGATTCAAGAAGCAATCGAGTTCCACATTGAAGGCCTCAAGGAATCCGGGGACCCGGTGCCACAAGCAACATCCCAAAGCGAGTTGGTTGACGTACACGCCGTCTGACCATTTTTAATCAGTTACACGTCTGGCCGTAATCAGAAACCTGATCTCCATTTCGTCTCGCACGCGAAGACCGCCGAGGACGGCCGTGAATGGTTCGAGCCCGAGTTGTTCATGCGTCATTGCGACGATACCGGTGACGACAATCTGGTCATCGCTCACGCTGACTAACGCAGGAAAGTCCAACTCCTGGGCGTGGTCCCTCACTGTGATCTCCGCTTTCACAATCATATCTGGGAACTCGCCCGACCACGACTGCGAGCGAATGGTGATACTCGGGAAACTCGCACTATCCAGTTGTCTGGGTCCGAGCATATTATCGCGCGTGCCGAGTATGTCCTTTTCTGAAAGCGCTCTCTCAAATTGTTCGCCCTCTTCGAGGCGAGCTTCCTTGTTGTCGACCTCGAAGCTCTCGACTGGGATCGTCAGCTCGACACTCGACGCCGATGGATCCTCTGTGATCTCGATCCCGCCCGCGATATCGCTCGTCAATATCACGTGATTGTGCCCGAAACCAGCGAGCAAGCCTGCCCGGAAGACCAGCACACGGATCTCACTCTCGCTTTGTACCACTTCAAAAATGCCTGGCTCGGGATATTCGGACGCGAACGCCGTATTCGCGAGTACCGAGCAAATGCAAACGATGGACCCGAAAAGTCGCGATGCACTGCTAGACTGTGACCCGAATATCAGGCGACGCTGCGGGAGCAGGCTATGAGTGACAGAGTTACCGTTGAAATCCAAGATCATGTCGCAGAGGTTACGCTCAACCGGCCCGAAAAACATAACGCCGTCGATATTGCCATGTTCGAAGCACTTATCGAGGCAGGTGAAAATCTGGCTCAGAGTGCCGACATTCGGGCTGTCGTCTTGTGCGGGGCAGGTGACGACTTCTGCGCGGGTATCGACCTCTCGGTTTTTCAGGGCAGTGGACTGGACGGCCTGGACAAAAATGCCTTCAAGCCGCGTGATGACTCCCCCGCCAATTTCTATCAAAGTGCCGCGTATGTCTGGCGGGCCTTGCCGGTCCCCGTAATTGCCGCAATTGACGGCGTTGCCTTCGGCGCCGGACTGCAAATAGCGCTCGGCGCAGACATTCGCTACGCTACTGCCGATGCCAGACTATCCATCATGGAAATCAATTGGGGAATCATTCCCGACATGGCGATCACGGCCACGCTTCGCGACGTCATGCCAGCCGATCGCGTCAAGCAGCTCGCTTATTCGGGTCGCATAATTTCAGGCAGCGAAGCCGAGAGCATCGGCCTCATCACCACCGTACATGAGCAACCACTCGAAGCTTCCAGAGAACTGGCAACGGAGATTGCCGACAAGTCACCCGATGCAATTAGAGCGATCAAAACACTAGTCAACACGTCTTGGCACGACTCTGTTGAATCGGCGCTTCAACGCGAAGCGAAGCTTCAGATCAGCGTCATGGGCAAACCGAATCAGACCGAGGCGGTCAAGGCAAATCTCGAGAACCGAACGCCGAACTTTGAGTCAGCGGACCAGTAAGGGTCTAACTAGAAACCAGCACTGACAAACAACGCCGGTCCACTATGGCGTATCTGAAGCGAGCCGGTGAGATCACTCTCACGGGCCTCCAGTTTCATCGTGTAAAAGTTGTAAGCGAGCCCGACACTGAAGTTCTCGCCGAAGCGCCGCTGCAAATCGACCGAAATATAACTGAGCAAGCCTTCGTAACGGTCAAAGTCCATGCGAAAAAGCTGAATTCGTGCGCCCAGTGATGCTTTCTTAGCTAGCGCCAGCGATCCATGGGCACCGATTACGGGCAACGGCGTTTCAGTGCTGGATGCCGCTCTTTGTCCAGTAACCACAGAGGAGATTTCCGCTTCGAACTTGGAATAGTGCAGGCCCGCCATGAAACCCAACTCTTTCTGGGCGTCACTGATCAGTGAGTAGGCATAGCTGAGACGAAATATCTTTGTGTCAAAGCGACTGTCGATCTCCGTGGCCGCATCGAATCGCTCGTCGCCAAAATCGACAGCCGATTGCAACGTAGTCGTGCCGTTTCGTCCGAGCTCGAAGTAGCCAAGTTCGATTCGGTGATAGTCGCCGATTCTAAATATCGCATCGAACTGCAGGATCGTCTCTTCATCGGGAAGGCCGAGGACATTTTCGAGATCAATCTCGGAGCCGGGTGTTCCATCAGATGCATTGCGCACGATTTCCGTATCGACGGAATCACTGAACGCTGCGACTCTGAACTCAAAACGAGACTGCTTCCGTCCTGCACGTTGCGAGCCCCTGGGTTGAAAAATGTCTGAATTGTAGGCAATACCTAAATTGCCGGACCAAATCGTGTCCTTATCGACGATCGGGCTGTTCGATATTTCGGAGTCGAGAAATTCGACACCGATGCTCCCGGACAATAACCACTTGTCGGTAAGCGCATATCCCCAACGTAATTTCAGGACAGGATTCGTCGCAGAGTCCGCTTGATACTCCGGTCGCAGTGGTCTCGCTTCGGCAGCGGAGACGCCGTAGTAGTAATTTGTAAAGTCGCTGTCGTATTGAATCGCCCGAATGCTCGGAACGAAATAACCGCGGCTCCATTCATACGGCAACGACAATGCCAGTTCGCTGATTAGTCCATCGTGACGATCGAGGATATCGGTGTACGTTTTGAAGTTGATGTGCACGGGCCAGCCGCGATAGCCGATCATTGGCGCAAGCTCGAGCGTCCACTTGCGATCCTCCAGCCCTTGCAGTTCGGGCGCATCACCGCTGCCAAGTCCCAGCGTCTGTACGCGCCCCATGAGCGCCAGTTCCCAGCCACTCTGGGTCGCCCAGCGAACGCCGAGATTGCCCTCGCGAATCAGAATCCAGTCATCCGTAAATGCCGAGTCACGAAAGCTGGTCAAATACGGATAAGCGAAGGCAGAGTTGTCGGCGCCAACGTACGGAGTCTGTCCCAACGACAGCGAAACGCCCAGCGCATAGTCATTCAGGTCGTAGTTCCGAATGTAGTCGAGCAGGCGGCCCGCAGAAGCGCTTTCGCTGGCTACCAGAAACCCAAGCAATGAGCAAAGTGAGATGTAACGCGGCATGTTCGGCCCAGACCTTATTCTTTGGCGGCTGTATCAATGCTACGATCATAAGTATCTGAAAAACAATATTAAATCCACCTCAAAGCACGCTTGTGGTTAATTCTCGGGGAAATGGCTAAGCTATGTGGTCGACATTGCTAGAACAAAACTAACGAACGGTTGCCGTCCCGTCAATGCAGCAACGTCGATCCACCGACAATTCGGCGCGACGGTGCAAGATAACGATAAGAATGGGGATTTAAATGAACAATTCAGATACTGTCGTCGCCGATCGCAATTTTCAGAAGAATGCGATGGCGTCCTTCATCCAGATTGCGGCCGTCGCGTTACTGGTAATCATGTGTTTCCGCATAGTCGCACCGTTCCTCTCGATCGTCGTATGGGGAATGATCATCGCTGTGGCACTTTATCCCGTACACGTTAATCTCGCCGGCACGCTCGGTGGACGAGAAAAACTCTCTTCCACGATTTTCGTATTGGTCTTGCTCTCAATCTTGCTGGTCCCTGCGTACATTCTCACTGACTCTTCGGTAAGCAGTCTCAAGTCTGTTGGCGCTCAACTGAAAGAGGGCGCAGTAGAAATATCGCCGCCGAATCCGTCGGTCGCGGAATGGCCGCTGATCGGCGAAACAGTCTTTGAAATATGGGATGGTGCGGCGGCCAATCTGGAAGACACGCTCAATAAGTTTGAGGATCAACTACGAGCGCTCGGAGGCACTGCTATCAGGTTTGCCGGATCGATGGCAATCGGCATTCTTCAATTCGTCCTGTCAATTATCATCGCTGGTGTGTTTCTGGTCGGTGCGGAAGGCGGCTACAGGATGAGCCTGACTTTTACCTCGAGCCTTGTCGGTGATCGCGGCAAAGCTTTGACCGATCTTGCCGTTGCAACCATCCGCAGTGTTGCGAAAGGTGTCCTGGGAGTTGCGATTATTCAGGCGTTGCTGTCTGCCATTGGCCTCGTAATGATGGACATACCGGCCGCGGGGATCTGGACCTTCGTAATTCTAATGCTCGCAATCATGCAATTGCCCCCGGTAATCATCCTGGGACCAATTGCGGTCTGGGTATTTTCAACTGCCGAGGCGACGCCGGCGACGATATTCGCGATATACGCCATTATTGTCAGCGCCAGTGATTCATTCCTGAAACCATTGTTCCTGGGGCGGGGCATGGAGATTCCCATGCTGGTGATATTGCTCGGCGCTATCGGCGGCATGATTGCACTGGGAATAGTTGGTCTGTTTATCGGTGCGATCGTGCTGGCTCTCGGATACCAGATACTGGTGGCCTGGATGGAGACCGACGAATTGAACAATCCGAGGCAGTCCCTGGAAGAGGCCGGTTGACAAACCGGCAGCAATTCTTTCGCGGCGCCATTGCGCTGCTGTCCGGGCTGCTTTCAGCCTGTGCCCCGGTTGGGCCCGACTTCGTGCGTCCGGACGCCGAAGCGAACGAGCAATGGTCCGATCACGCACGCGAAGAGTTTCAGTTTGCTCCACAGGATTCAGTCGAGTGGTGGGGCGTGCTAAACGACCCGGTTCTCGATGAACTGGTCGCCGCCGCTCGTCAAAACAACAACAATATTCGATTGGCCGGATTAAGAGTCCTGGAATCCCGGGCGGCGCTCGGTATCGCGCTCGGCAACCGGTATCCGCAGGCTCAGATCATCGCGGGTGATGCTACAGCGCTGGGACTGAGCGAAAGCAACGCGAATTTTTCCCCCGCTGCCGATCTCAGTTACACGCAGTACAATCTGGGTGTCAGCGCATCGTGGGAACTCGACTTCTGGGGCCGGTTCCGTCGCGGCGTCGAATCGGCCGACGCCAACCTGCTTGCTTCCATCGCCAGTTATGACGATGCACTGGTGCTACTCACGGCTCAGATTGCAGATATCTATGTCGTAATTCGAACTACCGAAGAACAGTTACGCATCGCTCGTGAGAATCTGACGCTGCAGGAGAGAAGTTACGACATCGTAGAGGTGCTCTACCGGCATGGTGCCAGCAATGAGCTCGATGTGCAGCAGGCCCAGACGTTGTTGTTGAGTACGCGTGCGACAATTCCCGGATTTGAGACAACCTTGCGGCAGGCGTATCACGCATTGGCAACCCTGCTCGGTCAGCCCCCGGCTGATATGTCAAAGGTCGTACGAGGCGAAGGTCAGATACCCGAGATACCCCAACAACTTTTGGTTGGCGTCCCTGCGGACATGTTGAGACAGCGGCCCGATGTGCGACGCGCGGAGTTGCAGGCGATGGCGCAAAACGCGCAGGTCGGGGTGGCCAAAGCCGGACTCTATCCCAGTTTTAGCATCAGTGGTTCGCTCGGTCTGGCGGCGGCAGGAAATACGGATACAACGCGCACCATGGAGAGTGGCATCGGTGAGCTGTTTCGCTCCGAAAGCGTCACCTATGCCGTCGGGCCATCCTTTGTCTGGCCATTCCTGAACTATGGTCGCATCAAGAACAATGTTCGAGTGCAGGATGCGCGCCTGCAACAGGTACTGGTGCAATACCGCGAAACGGTAATTCAGGCGGCACGCGAAGTTGAAGACGCGATGGCTGCATACATCGGCAGCCAACAGCAGGACGCCATCCTGTTAGATACGGTGCATTCGGCAAAACGTTCCACCGAACTGTCCATGGTGCGATATCAGGAAGGATTCGCCGACTACCAGCGCGTGCTGGATGCACAACAGGCGCTTTTCGCACAACAACAGCGTTACGTGGGCAACAAAGGCATTGCTATCCGAAGCCTCATCTCCGTTTATAAAGCGCTTGGTGGCGGTTGGCAATCAGGCAGTGCCGGCTTTATCGACGAGGCGACGAAAATCCAGATGCAGGAAAGAACCAACTGGGGCGATCTGCTGGAATCCGATCGCAGCACGATCAGCGAGCACTAATGACAGACGAAAACAACAACGACGTCGAACCGTCAGAAGAAGACGGGCAAGCGACAACAGCCAAAGCACCGATGGACCCGGTGCGCAAATGGACACTAATTGTTCTCGGCGCTTGCGTGATCTTAATGTTCTGGTATCTGAGATCAGACAGGGTCACTCCCTATACGAACCAGGCGCGCGTGCATGCGCTCGTCGTGCCGATCGCGCCGCAGGTTTCGGGTATCGTAACCGATGTTGCAGTCGCCAATAACGAGTATGTTTCCGTCGATCAGGAGCTGTTTCGCATAGACCGCGATCAATATGACCTAGCGGTCGAGACGGCGGAAGCTAATCTTCAGTCGGCACGGCAGACGACCGGTGCCTCGACAGCCAACGTCGAGGCGGCTCGTGCTTCAGTTGCTGCAGCCGAAGCTGGTTTGGTTCGTGCAAGGCAAGATGCAATGCGATTGCGGCGCATCAAAGAAGAAGATCCCGGCGCCATTTCGGTCCGCCGGCTGGAGCAAGCAGAAGCGCAGTTGAGCGTCGCCCAGTCGCAATTATCGGCGTCGCAGGCAAATCTCGAGAGAGCCATTCAGGACCTCGGTGAAGCCGGCGACGAGAATTACCGCGTACTGCAAGCGCTGGCAGCGCTGGATCAGGCTCAACTCGATCTGTCGAGAACGTCCGTGCTGGCGCCGGACAACGGTTTGCTAACCAATGTACGAGTGGACAGAGGGAATTTTGCGGCGGCCGGAGCGCCACTGATGACGTTCATCGCCATCCACAACATCTGGGTTCAGGCAGACTTTACGGAAAATAATCTCGGTCATGTCGATCCTGGCGACAAAGTCGAGATCGTCTTTGACTCAATGCCCGGCAGGGTTATTTCCGGCCGCGTTCGAGGCACGGGATTTGGCGTTTCTGTCAATTCCGCACCCCTGGGGAACTTGCCGACCATTGAGAACGACCGTCAGTGGCTGCGTGATGCACAACGATTCCCGGTCCTGGTCGAGTTCGAACTGCCGGAGAGAAACGATACGCTCAGTATCCGCGTTGGTTCCCAGGCCTCGGTTATCGTCTACACCGGCGACAACTGGCTCTTCAATTTCGTCGGCAAGATATACATCCGGTTCGCCAGTCTTCTGACCTATGCCTTCTGATTCCAGCTCTGCTGCAATCAGCAATACTGACGCTACCGAGACGAAGCGTATGAGCATCGCGAGCGTGCGCATCCTGCGTATGGCACTCGGCACTGCGCTATCCATGCTGTTCTCGCAGATCGTCAACTGGCCGATGTCATTCGTTGCGCCAGTGCTTACGATGTTCATCCTGTCACTGCCGTTTCCGGTACCAAAGCTAATCGCCGGCATCAAATTTGCCCTGGTATTCGTGATAGCGATTCATGCCGGGCTGATATTTCTGCCGTTCATGCTGAACCAGAGAATGGTGGGTATTCTCCTGTTGGGGCTTGCCCTCTATCACTCTTTCTATTACACGGCCCGAGGCGGGTCACCCGTGATCGGCGCATTCGCGACGGTCGGACTGGCGCTCGTGACCTCTGTCGGCACGGTTTCGACTGACGCAATCCTGGGATTAACAGGCGGTCTCAGCACAGGTGCTGTATTCGGTGTTCTGTTTGTTTGGGTTGCGCATGCCTGCCTTCCCGATTCCATAGCTCGCGCGGAACCGGTTCAGGCGCCGCAGGCGCAACCGCAGCCTGAAAAGCCGGACCTCGAGGCAGCACGGCGCAGTGCATGGCGCTCGATGGTCATTGTTATGCCCGTGATTCTTTGGTTCATGTTATCGAGCGCGAGTGCCAGCTACGCTGCGTTCATGATCAAGGTTTCCTCGATGGGGCAGCAGGCCGGCGTAGAACAGTCACGCCAGGCGGGGAAGTCTTTGCTTTTATCCACGGTCATTGGCGGCATTGGCGCGATCGTGGCCTGGCAGGTCTTGAGCATCTGGCCTTCACTCGTAATCTACGTGCTGTTGATCGGACTTGGCGGACTGATCATGGGCCCAAAAATATTCGCCGGTGCCGGCATGCATCCGGCGGGTCCAACATGGTCGTATGGATACCTGACAATGATTGTGGTGCTCGCTCCCGCAGTATTGGATGGACAGGCCGGTGCAAGCGCCGATGCCGCATTCTGGTCCCGCTTGCAAATGTTTATCTGGGCGACGATCTATGGTACCGGCGCCGTTTTCGTATTTGACACGCTTTGGCGACGACGTGTGTTTCGAAATAGCGGCTTGTCCTGACAGCCAATAGAGAGCAATCGGTATGATCATTCAGGATCGTGAGATTTACGAAAACTATCTGTAATCGCCGATAGCTCTGCTAGTATTCGAAATACGCTCAATAAATAGTGAATTCATGTGCTCGGCGCGAGTACGGTGGTTCGCATAAAAGAAAGTCGCAATGAAAAGAATTATCTTCAGCTTGACTGCATGCGTGTTAACTGTGCTCTGGTGGTCTGGCCCGGCCAGCGCCCAGGAGGCGGATGGGCCGGTTGATCTGCAGCCGTTGCCGGAGCAAGTCGCGGCACAATTCGATCAGATGTTGGCCAAGATCGAAATGCAGAAGGAGGAAATAAAGGGCCTTGACGCACGCTTGGTCGACCACGAGGGATTGATCGCAGACCTTCTCGGTACACGACGGGACAGACTCTGGACCTCGATGTTTCAGAATATTGCGACGCTGGCCCGAGATATCTATGCACAAAAGACAGGCGGCAAAGATATCTCGGCCTACCAGGATCAGATTCTTGCGGAATTGACATCGGTGCCCGATGGAGCTGACGAAGCGATGCAGCGGCTGCGCGACCGGGTGGAGTTCCCGTCGCCGGATTTGCCACCGGATAAGTTCGTCGTTGCAGATCAAAAACTCTTCAAGCACATGGTCGAGCTGGACGACATATATCGTGCCTTAATCACATACATTGACATCGCCGACGAGTTTGGCCTGGATGCAACGGAGGAAAGGGAGTACATGGTTTCGGCGATGTTGGACGGCGCCGCCAATCGCTCTATTTTTCTGGAGCTGGCTCTGGACGATGTAAGAATGTTGAGGGCAAATGTAGCCACGCTACCGAATAACACTGAACTTTCAGATTGGTTGAGCGCGACTCAGGCCAGAGTCCAGCTTGCGGCCAAATCGGTGCGAGATACTGTCGCGCTGATGACCGCGCTGGGTCTCGACTCCCGACAATACCGGCAGCAGGTATTGACGGTAACTGGAGAAATCACGACTGACGTACTGGACGTCGGAATCGTGGGTGACCTCCTCTCCGAGTGGAGCAGGGCGATTGTCGATCTTGTAGCCAAAGAGGGGTTCAGAATCCTGTTTCGGCTGTTACTCGTCATGTTCATATTGTTCGCGTTTTATCAGTTTGCAAATCTTGTTCAGAAACTGGTCAATCGTGGATTGGATTCTGCGCGAATTCACATATCGCACTTGCTGCGCCGAATGATCGTGGCAACGGTTCGCAATCTCATCATCATATTTGGAGTTCTGATTGCCATATCACAACTCGGCATTTCACTTGGGCCGTTACTTGCGGGACTCGGCATAATGGGGTTCATTATTGGTTTTGCACTGCAGGACACGCTGTCCAATTTTGCATCCGGCCTGATGATACTCATGTATCGTCCGTTCGATGTCGGAGACGTGGTTGAAGCCGGAGGTGTCAGTGGCAAAGTCAGTCATATGAGCCTTGTCAATACGACGTTCATGACTTTCGATAATCAGAGGCTGGTTGTGCCGAATAACATGATTTGGTCATCTGTTATCACCAACGTTACCGCTCAACGCACCAGGCGCGTCGATCTCACAATCGGTATATCGTATGACGATGACATTGAAAAGACTGAGAAGGTATTGCGGGAAATCATCGACGAACACGAGGCAGTTCTCGATTATCCGGAGCCGAATGTCAGGCTCCACGAGCTCGGTGATTCATCGGTGAATTTCATTGTTCGCCCGTGGGTCAAGACCAGTGATTACTGGGATACTTACTGGGACCTGACGAAGGCAATCAAGCTCAGGCTCGATAAAGAGGGTATATCGATACCATATCCTCAACGCGACGTTCACGTCATTGAGCAAAAAGCCTGACGAGTTACAACTGGCCCCTGATCGGTAGAATCCGCATGAAGCCGGCGGCGAAGCGCTGCGACCAGGTCGTCTGGGGTTCTTTGTCGAGGATTATTTCCTGGCCGTTTTCCATCCCGCGCCAGCGTAACTTGCCGTTTTCA
>Ga0255052_10001735_pt1 | contig 16202 bp, 14 predicted proteins | sample JV7_2_21_MG_FD_188632 | JGI IMG/M metagenome (GOLD analysis project Ga0255052, IMG submission 188632) | Seawater microbial communities from Jervis Inlet, British Columbia, Canada - JV7_2_21 | ecosystem: Environmental > Aquatic > Marine > Inlet | place: Canada: British Columbia | collected...
TGGGAGAGCCATTGCTCGCCTACAATGTAATCCAGAAGGCATTGTCGGACCGGCCAGGGGACATTCGGCTGCGTCAGCTAAAGGGGCTGGCATTGGCGCGCAGTGGTGCACTGCGACGCGCCAATAAAGAACTGGCCTCGCTCCGTGGCGAGGGCTCCACAGATGGTGAAACTCTGGGGCTGCTCGCAAGAACTCACAAAGATCTTGCGCTCGCAAGTACCGATATTGCGAATCGCGAACGACACCTTGCGGCGGCGTTTGAAAACTATGCGGCCGGATACTACGAGTCCAGTCGGCGTGGTGCTCTCGCCGAGGCGTACTACACCGGCATCAACGCGTCGGCGATGGCATTTCTGCGTGGCCATGTTGAGCGCGCCCGCGAGATTGCGGTTGACGTAGAAAGGCTTTGTCAGAAAGTGCTCGAAAATGATAATGAGGGGCCGGATGCTTACTGGCCCCAGGCGACTCTCGCGGAAGCCGCATTGATACTCGGTGATCACGACACAGCCCGAAAACGTTATTCCGTAGCGACGACTCTGGCCGGTAATCATTACGGAGATCTGAGTTCGACGCGACACCAGGCTCGCCTGCTGCTCGAGCACCAGGGCGATAGTGCTGCCTGGCTGGATACCGTGATGCGAATACCGCCCGTGCTGGTATTCACCGGCCACATGATCGATGCGGCTGATCGGTCGTGGCAGCGATTTTCGCCACAGATGGAGAGCGCGGTGCGCGCAAATATCCGCAGCAGCCTGGAGCAGATTCGGCCTCTGGCTGCATACGGCTCGGCGGCCTGCGGTGCGGACATTCTTTGCCTGGAATGCGTGCAGGCGTTAGGTGGCTAGTTGCATATTGTTCTGCCCTTCCCGGCGGAGCAGTTTCGTGCCGAGAGCGTGGACTTTTGCTCCGAAGGTAAATGGGGAGAACGATTCGAGCATCTTTTAGAGAGCGCCAACGAAGTGCTTGTAATTAGCGAGCAACCTCCTCAAGGTGAAACCTCCACATTTGAATATGCCAACCTCATCATGACCGGGCTTGCTCGCCTGCGTGCCCAAATGCTCGACACTCGCATGCAGGGACTTGCTGTGTGGGATGGCGAGTCTGGAGATGGCGAGGGTGGCACTGCTTCCCTGGTTTCCATGTGGCGGGGCTTTGGCGTCCCGCTGGAGCATATCGAGCTTCCTAGCGGTGCGGATTCTTCAGGCTCGATGGGAACGCAGAAGTTGGCACAAGCGGTCGAGCCGCGCGTAAGCGGCGGAGAGCGGTCGGCTTTCGAGTACAAGATAAAGGCGATGCTGTTTGCCGATGCGGTTGGATATTCACGACTACGCGAGGATCAGGTTCCGCTGTTTTTCAAACACTATGTTAGCACCATCGCCGAATTCAACGAACAGACAAGCCACAAGGCTGTGCACATCGAAACGGCCGGCGATGGTATGTACATGGTGTTTGATGAACCTGCTACCGCCGCGCATTACGCACTCGGCCTGAGCGAGCGTATCAACAGTCGCAACTGGCAAGACCTTGGTCTGCCGGAAGAGATGAGTGTGCGCATTGGACTGCACTGTGGTCCCGTCTTCATTGGTGTGGATCCTATTACCGGGGCACCGCTTTATAGCGGTACCCACACCAGTCGCACGGCCCGTATCGAGCCGATTACACCCCCCGGTCAGGTATACGCCAGCAGCGCCTTTGCTGCCGTTGCGTCATCGCGAGGCGTCGAGGGTTTCCGCTTCAGCTACATCGGCCGGACGCAGCTCGCCAAACACTACGGTGTGCTTCCCCTCTACCACGTCAAGCGGCAGAAATTCTCTGTTTCGAAAGGGCATCTGAAAGCTCGGGAATGAGCTAACCATCGAGGAGTCGATCCAATGTTAGACCTGATAGTGAAAGGTACAAAGATGGCCGTGGTCGTGTTCTGGATCGCGTTGGCCCTCAGTCTGGTCTCGGTGATACCCGGTCCGTATGGATTGTTCATTGTCTGGGCCGGAGGGTTCGTGCTCCTGATCCACCTGTTCGAGTATTTCTTTGTCAAATTCAGGTTCGCCGGGGAAATAAGCTTCGTCAAATCGATGTTGTTCGGCTTCACCTACTGGCTGCCGATAATTATTGATGATCGGGAGAACAGACATTGAGCGATCCCTTGCATTGCCGAGTCCTCCCCTCGAGCGGTGGCGCTATCCTGCCATAAGGTCCGACGGACTATCGGAGAAGGTAAAAGAGCCTGCCATGTGTTGATTCCCCGATAGTCGTTCTTGTTACAGGGGTGATATTAACGGCTTTCGCTGAGGACGACATGTGCTCAGCCAGCGTCAATTTGGCGTGCCGGCGACTGGATCCAGAGCTAAGCTGCTCGCCAATCAGATTAATCGGCTAGGCGCGAGCGCGGTACTCCTGCCACATTGTCAGCACGTATGTGCCCGTGTCACTCAGGCGGTAGTTTTCATAACCGTCCGTCGTTCCCCGCGTAAAGTCGAGCAGATTATCCTGACTGAGTTTGTCGAGGCACTGCTGGATCTGAGCAGGGCGCAAGTTCATTCGATCCGCGAGTTCCGGTGCGGAAAGCGCGAAACCCGGGCCCGCAGCTTTTGCCAATTCCAGCACCATGAGATCGAGTCGGTTGAGGCTGAGCTTGTTTTGCTCTTCTTCGGGGGCTGAATCTTTCCACCACATGAGCGGTTCGAGCCCGAGCCTCGTTATGAAGCTGCGAAGCGCGATCAACGTCCGAAACTTGAGCCTCATGAACATGACGCCGATGGTATTCAGCAGGCCCCGTAACGGATACAGCAGTCGTCGAACGAGCAGTGCGACGATCGTCCAGCTAATTATCGAGAGGATGAGTGGGGCGAGGACTGTGCTGTCTTCGGCGGAGATGCCGAGCGATGCCGCGAGCGACGGGACATGCTCGATCGACTTCGATGCGAGCCATTCACCCGGCACCATAATGACGACATAAACCGTGTCGATGACACTGTTTAGGATTTTGAGCAAGCTGTCCATGGCATTCCTCGCTCACTATCGGTCCTTGGCCGCCGCAGGACTGTGACTTTCGTCACACTCGGTGCAATCCGGAATGCGCTTTTCATGCCGTCAGATATAGCCCCGTGTTGAGACGCACGCCCGACTTTACAATGTAACGGGTGCCCGCCCGTGCGCCTTTCCGGGGGTATTCGCTACATCATTGAAACAAAAGAAAAAAGCCATGTTTCCGGATAATCCGATCGCTTGGCCATATGGGTATTCTTTGAACCAGTGCCGCTAAATTATGTGACGCATATGCAATATTTCGCTTCTGTGCCGGCAGCGCGCGCGGAGATTGGGCATCGGTAAGATTTTTCGGCTTTGTTGGCCCTGTGTCAGACGGCCGACGAAACCATCCTGTACCGGAAACAGTGCATCGAATTTTGCCAGCCCAGGCCCGAGTCGCTGCATGCTGTGAACGGGAAAATCGACGCTACATCGAGTTTTCCCGGCGACTGAAACGAGTTGCAAATTTTAATGGACCAAATTTTGACTCACGAATATGGCGAAGACTAAATCATGATTTATGACCAGGAAGATGTGAAGGAATCACAGACCATTGAAGCACTTGTTCCGATGGTGGACTTGTTTGCTGTGCTTGCAATCGTATTCATGATTTATGCAAGTGACGAAATCAGAATTACCGAATTGACGACCGCAACCAAGATGCAAGAGGTTGTGGAGACCATGGAAGATATGAAAGAGGTTGTGGAAAAAATCGAAGAAGAAAGTCAGGAAAGAATAGCGGAGGCCGAAAGGAGAAGTGCAGAACGGATACAGGAGATTATAGAGAAGGTCGAAAACGATCCGAAAAACGTCCTGGCAAGAGAGGCGGAAAAGACCTTAGAACAAGTCAAGGAACAGCGACGGAAGGAAGCGGAAGAGCTGGTGCTTGCGTTTTCGGCAATGATGGAGGCTCAACAGAATCTGGCCGCTGACGAATATGAAGGCCTTGTAACCGCTATTGAGCAGAAGCACGAGGAAGCGCTGTCAGAAGAACTGGTTGAACTGGATGAGCAGAAACAAGTTGAGTTGGAAATCGAGAAAGCAGAGCTAAGGTCAGACCTCGAAGTTGAAAAATCACAACTCGAACAAGAAAAAGAAGCAGAAGTGGAACAAGTGCGGCAGGAAACCTTGCAAGCCATAGCCGAACGGGAAGTGCAGCTGGAAGCAGAGAAGATGGCAGCGCTGGCCGAACAGGAAACCACTCTTGCGCAGCAGAAGGCAGAGGAATTAAGACAGGCGGAAGCAGAAGCCGCTCGAAAACTGTCTAAAACACAAGCCGCTTTGAAGATAGAAAAACAAATAGAGCTGGAACAATCGGCACAGGCACAGGAAGCCGAATTGGCCAGACAGGAAGCTGAACTCCAGAAACAAAAGGAAGCCGAATTAGCGCAGGCGGAAAGTGACAAGATTGTGGCCGATCTCAGATTGGCTCAGGAAAAGCGGAAAGCTGCTCAGCAGCTAGCGCAAACGGAAGCCGAAATGGAGGCAGAAAGACTTCAAGCGTTGGAAGAAGCGGCGCAGGCGGAAAGAGACGCACTAGCCGAGCAGGAGGCTGGTCTCGCGGCACAGAATGCTGAGGAATTAAGACAGGCAGAAGCGGAAGCGGCTCAGGCATTGGCACAAAGAGAAGCCGAATTGGACGCGGAAAGACTTCAAGCGTTAGAAGAAGCGGCGCAGGCAGAAAGAGAGGCGTTGGCCGAGCAGGAAGCGACTCTTGCGGCACAGAAGGCAAAGGAATTAAGTCAGGCAGAAGCGGAGGCCGCTCAGCAACTTGCGCAAAGAGAAGCCGAATTGGAGGCGGAAAAACGGCAGGAGCTGGAAGGAGCGGCGCAGGCGGAAAGAGACGCGCTGGCTGAGCAGGAGGCTACTCTTGCGGCGCAAAAGGCAGAGGAATTAAAGCAGGCAGAAGCTGAAGCTGCTCGGCAAGTGGCATTGGCAGAAGCCAAAGCGCAGGAAGAGAAACGTCAGGAGCTAGAAAAACTGGCACAGGCACAAGAAGAAGAATTAGCCGCACGTAAAGCTGCTCTCGATGCACAGGCTGCCGAGGAATCACGACAGGCAGAAGCGGAAGCCGCTCAGCAACTGGCACAACGAGAAGCCGCATTGGACGCAGAAAAACGTGCAGAGTTAGAAAGGCAGGCGCAGGTACAAAGAGACTCAGTAGCCGCGCATCAAGCTGCCCTCGAGGATCAAAAGGCTGCGGAATTAGCACAGGCAGAAGCTGAACACGCCCGGGAACTGGCACAAGCTGCGGCCGATGCGGAGGCAGAGAGACTTCAGGCGTTAGCCGATGCAGAGCAGGCGGCAAAAGACGCACTGGCTGAGCAGGAAGCTGCTCTTGCGGCGCAGAAGGAAGCCGAATTGGCACAGGCAGAAGCGGCAGCCGCCGAGGAGCTGACACGTCTGACAGAACTTAAGGCTCAAGCAGAGGGCGCCCTTATGCCATATCTCGAGGCGGAGGAAGCCAAGCAGCAGATTGTCGATCTCCTACATGAGAACTTTAAGGACTACGACGATTCAGCCGTGGAAATTGATGAAAAAACAGGGCAGGTGAGACTGAACTTCCAGGAGTCATATTTTGTGCGGGACTCTCATGAGTTGTCACAAGAGATGAAAGATTTTCTCAGGATCATGATTCCCAAATACGCCAAGAGCATTTACGAAAATGCACAAGCCGCGAAGCTGATCGCGTCTCTTAAGATTTCCGGGCTGACATCACCCGTTCATCGGGGGAGATATATCGACATACACGATACGTCTCCCAGATCGGAGAGAGCACGACAGTACAACATGGCACTGAGCAACAGGCGTGCGGTAGCCATGTACAACTTTATCTTTGATGAGGTTGAGATGGGTAACTACAGATATCGAACCAGACTTAAGAAAGATATGGGTATTGCAGCACTGGGTTTCCAGACTGCTAAACCTGTCAGAGCTGATTTGGTAGGAAAGGAAGCAGATTGTATTGAGTACAACTGCAAGAAGGAACAGGCAACGATTTTGCAATTTCAACTATATACGGAAGAGTTAGCGAGTTTTTAGCTAGCATCATTTAATGCGAGTTCTTGGGTTTAGGTAACGAAATGTTCAAATACATCTTAGTGACACTTCTGGCGGCAATATCGTATTTTGTATTTTATTACGATACTGCACTTACTAATGAGCTAATCGGACAAATGTTTGTCTTTGGAATATTGGGTTGCTTGGCTGTATTCATGCTTTTCAAGTTTGGCCTGCACTACAAGATAAATGCCTTAAACCGATTTGCACTTTCATTCTATTTTTCGGTTTTTGAGTATAAAAAAGCTCAGAAAAAGCCTTCGGGCCTGAGCTATGCGAAGAGTGTGAGAGAACAGGGAGATGTCGCCCTTGCTGTCAACTTTGATCCGAGATTGTCGACTGCCGCCCTTAAAATACCTGCTTCACTTTACTCAGGAAAGGATCCCTTTTTGGAGAAGTTGCGGGCCAAGATTCATGAGGCAGAAAGATTGAAGCTCAATGCGCGCCAACTCGACGGGAAGGCGACCGTGATGTTGGAGAAAACCAAGGAAATGATGGTGGAACAAGAGCTTGTTGAGAAACCACATTCCAAGCCGTTGGCTGAAGCGTTTGATCTGGAGAATGGTGTTGCTCATATCGTTGACGTGACCGTCGATGAATTGAAAGAGCAAGGTTATGGGGACACGCCGGACTACGACATCATTACCCGCATCGCATTTGATAATAGTCCGTATTTTTCGACGACCTTCAAATTTTTCGATTCGGAGGATGTCCTTGCCATCCTTTACCGCTCGCCTTTCATGATAATTCTGCTTGGAATCATCGGTACATTTGCCGGTTTTTATCTGGCGTTGGGCCAGGGCGGAGATATTAAATCTGGCGCTGCTGTGGCGATTATCAGTTCTTTGGTTGGGCTACCTGTGTCCTTGCTTATGGATTACATAAACACCTTGTATCCAGACAAAAGTCGATATCAACAAGCGTTCAATAAGTACAAGGAAAGTCTGGAAATTCTGTTTAAGCACGAGAGAGAACTTGACAGCATCGGAGGGGACAGAAGAAAACCTCCAATGCAGCCAAGTGTGGCGGAAGCAGTGTATGACTAAGTGCATCGTCTGGGGCCGGTGACCAGCTTGAAGGCTCAGGGCAAGACGATGACGGCCAGATAGGAGCCGATACCCGCAGGGCTGACGCGCTGACTGGCCAGCCACACGGATATGGCGAACGGCAAAAGGCCCTGTGGCATGCTCTGGACGAAGTACGTGATGGAGTCCGCAGCGAAACGTACTCGCGCGCTGTCCGCCAGGGTAAAAGAGCCTGCCATGTGTTGTATCCCCGAGGTTTGTTCTTGTTAAGCGGTCAATATTGTTGTTTGGGCGATAGTAGTGGGTTTCAGGTCAGGGGAATCGGAAGGGAATGTGGGTCAGCCCCTACGTCCTGTAGGAGCTGACCCTGTCGTTTTACTCGTCAGCAGAGATTTTGACCATGATGTGCGCATAGGGGGTGTCTCCCCACATCACGTACACCGGATCGTTCGGATCTGTGGACATGCCTTCGAGCATTGCGCGATCGGGCACAACGATCATCAGGTGCGGTCCTTCTTTGACCCAGTCGCCACTTGCCTCAGGGTCGCTGGCATAGGGGTCGCTGTTACTGACGCCGAGAGCCGTGCCTTCGCCGGCCAGCATGTAGGACACACTGAATTGATCGGGGCTGAAGGCTTGCTTGTTCAGCATTGCGCCGATCAGTGAGTCCCAGACTGCCTCATTGCACATCGGGCCGATGATGGTCTGCTGCGGATAACATGTGTAGCTGTTCGAGCCCTTCTGCAGGACTTTGCCGTCTGCGGCTTTGATCGTGGCTTTCGAAGTGACGCTGGGTGGCGCTGCGCTTTTCGCGCTTGCAATCGTCGCGTCGTCGTCAGCCAGTGCCAGGCTGGTGCCAAAAAGGCCAATACAAATACAGAGCTTGATCATTTTACTTTTCATGCTGTTCTCCCGGTTGAATTTCTCTATGTTGGGTAGCGATATCAGGACTTGCCTTATAAAAGTATAGGAAATGAAATGCTTCATTGAGATTTGGCAGCCGTTATCGCGCGGTGGATAAGATGCATGCCGCACATTGCTGTGCGGCATGCCTGGTCTCATCGGTTCCTAATCTCATCGAGTACTGGCCGTCTGGTTTACGGAACTCTTGTTGATGGCGGCGACAGCTTCCTTGGTGTCGAGTACGTCGTTGGCGAGGAAGCGGAAGTTGACGAGTGCTGCCTCGTAACCGTTGCCTTCGGGAACGATGGCGGCGGCGGTACCGTCCTTGACGACTGCGACCTCAAATCCCCTCTCGAGGAACTCGCGCAGGTGGGCTTCCGTGCAGAGGTTGGCCGACATGCCGGCGAGGATGACCCTGTCGATGCCGCGCTTTCTGAGCTGCAGCAACAGATCGTTGTTCTCGGGGCCATAGACCTTGTGCGGGCTGGAGATAATGGTCTGGCCATCGTTGATTAACGGCTTGTAACGCGCCAGGAAGTCCGCGCCGGAGTCCTCGAATCCTTCGACGTCGAGCTGCCCTGTGCGATCGAACATGCCGATGGCATGCATCAGGGTCTCGAGGGCGCCTTCGAACTGCCAGCCTTTGTCAGTCGGGTAGTAATAGTGCGGGGAAATAAAGACCGGAATGTCGTTAGCCTTGGCGGCCTTCATCAGCGACTCGATGTTCGCAACCGTATTGTTTTCTGTGACGCTCTTACCGACGACGCCCCAGGTAACGCCTTTCGGACTGAGGAAGTCGTTTTGCGGGTCGGTGATGACGAGTGCCGTATTGCCCTGCGTAATGGCCATGCCAGGGTCTGGCAGGTCGGCGAGGGCGGCTGACGTTAGGGAAACGGCAAATGCAACGCCGATTGCGCTTGTGGTGATGGCTTTGAGTCGTATTTTCATTGGTGTTGTCTCCTTGCAGGTTCGTGTGAATTGACGGGGATCAGGATGCCGGGAGCCATGTGCGAAAGGGTCTCGAAGCGGTGCCCGGGCGTGTCAAATACCGGCAGGAGGCGACTTTTGTGCCTGCTTTTTGGCTTGCCAGGTGGGCTTTCGCGGGTGATGATCGCCCCAACTTGCAGAGGAGATATTTGTGTGTTGATGGAGAAGCTCTTTGAGAATCTCGCGCTGACTGTCGAGCCGTTTGCCTTGTGCAGGCTGGCCGAGGGCTGGCGGCTCAGAGCGCCCGGCAGCGACTGTGTCACGCTGCATTACACCCTGCTCGGGGATGGCGAGATTGATCTTGGATCAGGCGAGCTCCTGCCGATCGTCGCTAACTCGCTCGCAGTCGTGCCGCCGAATGTTTCCCATGCCGTCCAGTTTGGCACCGTGGTTAATGAGACCGAACTCGAAGCTCGGAGTGAACCGGACGCACCGCTGTGCGAGCTTGTCGCAGGCGCCCCGGATGATCGGGAGCTGACATTCGCCTGTGGTCGCATTCAGGTGCGTTATGCAGGTGGCATGGGGCTGTTCGATCACTTGAAGGAAGCCATCATCCTGGATTTCAGCGATTCGCCGCAGATGCGCCATATATTCGAAAAACTTATCGAGGAATGCCGGAGTTCCGGGCCCGCGAGCGCAGCGATGATGGCCGCACTGATGAATCAATGCCTGATCGAGGTGTTGCGCCGGGCCGACGAGCAGGCCTGTGGAAGTCTGCCCTGGTTATCGGCCCTCGATGATCCGCGTCTGGCTAAAGTCATCGAGACCATCCTCGATCATCCGGAACAGAGTTATTCACTGGAGTCGCTGGCGACCATCGCTGCCATGAGCCGCTCCACGTTTGCCCGGCGCTTCGAGCAGTGTTTTGCCCGCACGCCGATGGACTACCTGCGCGATGTGAGACTCCGGCGGGCGGCGCAATTGCTTCAGGTCGGCGGATCATCCGTCGATGGCGTTGCCAGCAAAGTGGGTTACGCCAGTCGCAGTCACTTCTCCCATGCTTTCAGTGAACAGTTCGGTTGCTCGCCGACAAGTTTTAGGAAGAAATCTCAGTGACTTATCGAGATAAGTTAATTACCTACTTTAAGTTTAGATCGACACGCGATATGGCACGAAGTAACTAAACTACCGCTGGAAGGGAGTCTCAATCGTCGGGCGGGAACGGACTCTCCCAGGGGACATCGTAAGTGTCGGTGAGCATGTTCATCATGACACTGAAAAAGCCTACGGCGAGGAGTTCATCGATCTCGCTTTCCGAGAAACCTTCGTCCCGTAGTTGATCTTCGAAGTCCCATGTCTCGTCTTCGACGCTTTTGGGTTCAATGGACGCACGAGTAACGATTTCGATTGCTATCGGGAAAGAGGGCGGGAGGTTGGCGGTGCAGGCGCCTCCGGACAAAGCAACGAGATCATCGTAGTTCAAGGTGGGGTCCATGTTGAGTGCTGCATGGCCGTGGAGGGCGGTGCAGTATTCGTTGCCGACATTGATCGAGATTTTGAACAGTATGAGCTGCTTGAGCAGTGCCGGGATTTCACCCGCGATGACGGTTCCCTTGAGCATCGACCATACCGCACCGAGTACGTGTGGGTTGTTACCGAGTGCTTTCAGAAAGTTCAGAACGTCGGGTGAGCCCATCGTGTTCATAATCTCGTCATACATCTCCTGAACTTCGGGTGATGCGTCGTCATACTCAACCAGGGTGTTACGTTTCATGGCATTCCTCGTTCTTTTGTCCAGCGTATTGTGATGGCGTCATGTAGTCACGTTAGATGATCGCGTTATACATACGGGTCATATGTTTTCTTCTTATGTTTGTGTGTTGACTATACGGTTTTCAAATACTCGTGCACGAAGCTGATGGTCGTCGATCCCTGTCCGACTGCGGAGGCTACGCGGCGGATTACGCCGTGTCGCACATCACCGGCGGCAAAAATACCCGGCACGCTCGTCTCCATGAGATATGGATCTCTCTTGAGCATCCAGGATTTTGGTCGCTCACCATCGGTATACAGATCGGGCCCGGTAAGCACGAAACCGGCCGAACTCATTGCGACCAGATCACCCAGCATTTGCGTATGGGGGGATGCACCGATAAATACGAATATCGCCGGAGTCGATTCCCGTCGGGTCTCCCCTGATTCCCGATCACGAATCGTGATCGCCTCGAGTCGATCTTTGCCGTGAACTTCAACGACCTCGGTCCCCAACTGGACGTCGATGTTGTCGCGCCCCTCGATCTGTTCGATCAGGTAACTGGACATACTCTTGGCGAGGGAGCTGCGGACCAGCATGGTGACCTGGTCAGCATGCTGCGACAGGAACATCGCGCCCTGACCGGCCGAGTTTGCGCCGCCGACCACATAGACGTGTTCTCCTTTGTAACTGGCCGCCTCGGTCAGGGCGGCTCCATAGTAGACGCCGGCTCCGGTCACAGATTCGATGCCCGGTACCTCCAGCTCCCGAACAGATACGCCGGTTGCGATAACTACGGCTCGACAGACGAGCTCGGTTCCATTGGCAAGCGTCACCACCCGATAGGGATCGCGGAGACCGACGCTGACCGCTTCCTGCGCCGACAGGATCTCGGCGCCGAGGCGGGTTGCCTGTGCGGTAGCACGCCTCGCCAGATCAGCGCCGCTCAAGCCCTTGGGGAATCCCAGATAGTTCTCGATCCTCGAACTCGTCCCGGCCTGGCCACCCGGTGTCTCCTTGTCGATGAGCAGCGTATGTACACCCTCGGAGGCACCATACACGGCCGCCGCCAGCCCGGTGGGTCCGGCGCCGATGACGATCAGGTCGTAGAAGGGCTCGGCGGCCTCGGTTCGAAGCCCGGCTTTATCGGCGACTTCGGTGATGCTCGGCTCGATCAAGAAGCTGCCATCCGGAAAGAAGACCACCGGTAGCTGGTGCGTCGATTCATTCGTCTGCTCGACCAGAGAGCGCGCATCGGCGTCGCGCTCGATGTCGAGAAACTGGTAGGGAATCTGACTTCTTGCCAGGAAATCCTTGATGGTGTGAGAGCTGGCCGACCACAGAGTGCCTGCCACCCGGATGCCCTCGTAGGGCAGGGTTGCCGTAGCCTCCCAGTCGCCGATCAGGTCGTCCAGAACCGGATAAAGGTTTTCCTCGGCCGGCGTCCAGGGCTTCATGAGGTAGTGGTCGAGTCCGACCGTGTTGATGGCGGAGATGGCCGCCTCGGTGTCGGCATACGCGGTGAGCAGTACTTTGCGTGCTTCCGGGTACATGCTGCGTGCTTTAGCCAGAAACTCCGTACCGCTCATCTCCGGCATGCGCTGGTCGACCAGAAAAAGCGCGATGGTGTCATTGCGTTGCTTGAGTCGGCGCAGCGTATCCAGGCCCTCGGCGCCAGAACTCGCCTTGATGATGCGATAGTTCCGCCGGTAGTGTCGTGCGAGATCGCGCTCGACCGCGTTGCGAACCTGTTCTTCATCGTCGATGGTCAGGATGATCGGTTTTGCTGGCATTGAATTGTGAAGTGACGGTCGTGCCGCTTACGGCGGTGCCGTCTGTGCATCACCCTCCTGATTGTTTGCTGACAATTGATCCTTTATCGGCAGTCTTATCGTGAATCGCGTGGCGCCGGGCTTCGAGTGGACCGAGATTTGTCCGCTATGTTTCTCCACGATAATGCCGTGGCTGATATTGAGTCCCAGGCCCGTGCCCTCACCCGGGGCCTTGGTGGTGAAAAACGGATCGAATATTTTTTTTTGAACATCGGCCGGGATGCCGGGCCCGTCGTCGGCAACTTCGACGACGAGCCAGTCGTTATCCTGGTACGCCTTCAGCTCGAGCGATCCTTCGCCGTTCATCGCGCCGATCGCGTTATCGATAAGGTTGGTCCAGACCTGGTTGAGCTCGCTACCGTAGCCCTGAATGGGCGGCAAGTCCTCGCCGAAGTCCAGATCGACTTTGATACCCTCACGAAGTTTGCTGCTTAGCATCACCAGCGTGTCGTTTAATCCTTCACGGACGTCAACCGCCTGAATGGGGGCCTGATCCATATAGGAGTAGCCTTTCAGTGCTTTGACGATCTCGGCGATGCGTTCGGTTCCATGGCCGATCTCCTGGAGTAACTTGTGAGCCGTAAAGCGGCTACCAAAGTATTCGATCACAATCGGGGTTAACGTGTCGTCGAAGCTTGCGGTCAAGTCTTCCAGCTCAGCAGAACAGAGCCCCATCGCCACCAGAATCGAGGCATGTTGCCAGGGTTCTTCGACACTATTTTGCTCGAGCCACTCTTCTACTTCCTGCTCGAGATCGCTGCGGGTAATCGGATCGAGCTCGCTTGGCTTCTTCGCTCTTTCCTTGGCCTCATCTTCGAGCTTCGTTATGAGTTCGTGCTGTTCTTTCGACAGTTCTGCCTGGCCGAGCGCGAACTTTGCCCGCTCGAGTTGAACGATGGAGGTCTTGAGCTGCTCTGCCGCTTGTCTTGCTACCGCCGTTGGGTTGTTGAGTTCATGAGCCATACCTGCGCTCAAGCGACCCAGCGTCGCCAGCCGCTCGCTCTGGCGCAACATGACTTCCTGTTGCAGGTATGCGAGTTCCAGTTCCCGCAGCTTTTCCTGCTGCCAAAGCATATGTATTTTTCGGTGAAAAAAATTGCACACCATCGTAAGGCATTTGACGTCGAGCTCGGTAAAGGGCTGACGTCGTTTGCAAAACAGGTAGAGCGCCTGAGTCTTGCCATCTTCGACCAGCGGGTTCACCGAGATCTGCTCGAGATCGTCTTTCTGAAAATGTTGCGGGAGTTGCACCAGCGCTTCGCTCATTGTTTCGCCGCACAGGATTCGCGTCTTTCGATCACGCCAAAGATCCGCTTCGAAACTGGACAAATCCACCGGTCTGGGATGTGTGACTTCTGCCTGCCCTCGAAACCCGTCGACGACAATCGATACGGGATCCGGACCTTTCTTATCTTCCGGGTCTCCGTCGAAACAGATATAGCGCCAGGAGAAGACATCCGCGATGAATTTGAGCCTTCGGGCCAGTACCTCACCAACAGACTCGATATCGTCCGCCGCATTGATCACGCCGGTCAGCTCGAAAAGTGCCTCATATCTGGACACCTTCGACAGGAGATCCTGCGTCGAGGATCGCGAGTTTGATGTTTGGTTGCTCATCCAGTCTTATTAGCACAACGTGCTGCTCGAGCTTCCGCGCAAATTCGCGCGGCCCGATTGTCGCATATTACGGCCTGGATCAGGGTGACGCGCGAAAGCCGCTATGAATTCGATTATGATGTGCATGCAATGAGTGATATGACTGACTTCTCCGACAATAAACACTATCTGGCCGAGCTTGCTTTCCAGGGTGCGATGGAAATGGATCCCGAGCAGTCCTGTAATCAAAAAGTGATGGATGCATTGGCGGCCTGGTGCGCCAGGGCGGATCACCAAACATCTGGCGCAGAGTTGCTTCATATAGAGAACTGCATGCTTTTCTCCATCACTTACGAAGGCGAGGCAGGGGAGTACTGGCCGGACGAGTCCATGACCGATATAACCGAGACGCTGGTACGAGAATTCTTATATCGGGACGGAATATGTTCGCTGACTGACGAACGAGTTCGACTCATTCGCATGAAGTACAACGTTATGGCGTCAGAGGGTGACGAGTACGTGCTGGTATGCCCCTATGTGACGGCCGCAGGGAACATCTCAGGGATCGTTGTCGTTTGCGTAAACATGATGCTCCGATGACGAGAGTCACGATCTCGACCGATTAGTCGATGTCGTATTTAATTCCGTAACTTCTGCGCCGGGTCTTTTTACATCCGCATTTCGATAGGCAATGTGTTGCTTCGCAATCAATGAGGCATAAAAGACTGCGGCGAATGCCAACGTGCCAATTTCAACTGCATTGATCATGTCAATCTCCAAATCAAAGTCAGGTTGCAGAGCAACCTTGCTTGCCCGGTTGCGTCTGTCGGGCTAATCAGTTTTGACAGGCGAAATTGTCGCCAATGGGTCGCCCTGGAGATATTCCCTGCGCATCACAGATTGGTCATTTTTGGTCAGATGATTGAATTCAGGAATGCCCTGGCCTGGGCTGTTTAGAGACCGCAGCCGTTATCGGCCAGTCGCCGAGGCAAGATTCAGAACGAATGAATAACCGCTTTCGCCGAAAGCAGTCCATCGAACCTCGTCAAGTGAGGCAGTGTGATCACGGTTGAATGCCAACTAATATAAGTCGGCCGTTGGATTTACATGATGCCGTAAGCTGTAATCGCATCGGCCAACTTGACGAAACCCGCAATGTTGGCGCCCTTGATGTAGTCCACGTGGTCTTTGCCCTGGCCATATTCGACACAGCTCTCGTGAATGTCGGCCATGATCTGGCGCAGGCGTTGATTGAGTTCGTCGCGGGACCAGGATAGCCGCATGCTGTTTTGGGTCATCTCGAGTCCCGAGGTGGCGACGCCGCCGGCATTGGCTGCCTTGCTTGGCGCGAAGAGTACGCCCGCATCTTGAAATATGTCGATACCGGCCAGGTCGGTGGGCATGTTGGCCCCTTCGGCAACGGCGATGCAGCCGTTTTTGACAAGCGCCCTGGCCTCGCTTTCGCTCAACTCGTTCTGAGTCGCACAGGGAAACGCCAAATCTGCGGCGACGCCCCAGGGGCGTTCGCCCTTATAGAATTTGACACCGAACTCTTTAGCGTACTCATTGATCCTGCCGCGTCGTTCATTCTTGAGCGTTTTGATGAAGGCTAGTTTGTCTGCGTCTATTCCGTCAGGGTCGTGAACGAAACCGGAGGAGTCCGAGACGGTAACTGGCTTTGCCCCCAGTTCAATCAGTTTCTCCACGGTGTTTTGGGCAACGTTGCCGGCGCCTGATATCACTGCGGTCTTGCCATCGATGGGCTGCCCATGATGTTTAAGCATGTCTTCCATCATGTAGACGCAGCCATAACCGGTCGCCTCGACACGAATCTCGCTGCCACCGAAGGCAAGTCCTTTGCCGGTTATGACGCCCGTGAACTGGTTTGCGAGTCGCTTGTATTGACCAAACAGATAACTCACCTCCCGCGTGCCGACGCCGATGTCGCCGGCCGGGATATCGGTATAGGGGCCAATATGACGGTAGAGCTCCGACATGAACGACTGGCAAAAGCGCATAATCTCTCGCTCCGATTTTCCCTTCGGATTGAAATCTGCACCGCCTTTCGCTCCACCCATC
>Ga0255052_10001737_pt1 | contig 16182 bp, 14 predicted proteins | sample JV7_2_21_MG_FD_188632 | JGI IMG/M metagenome (GOLD analysis project Ga0255052, IMG submission 188632) | Seawater microbial communities from Jervis Inlet, British Columbia, Canada - JV7_2_21 | ecosystem: Environmental > Aquatic > Marine > Inlet | place: Canada: British Columbia | collected...
CCAGTGCCAGCTTCCGCGATACTGGTGCAATATGCGGGCTAGACAAGGCACAGTCCACAGACAATGGCTGGTCCTTGTTCAGTGCTGTAACGCCGTATTGGGTCATCTGCTTAGCTCCCTTCGGGCAAGCCAGGAAACGTTCGTCCTGATGAAATGCCTGGCTTAAGTCACTGGCTGGAAATGCTCGAGCAGCGCCATCCAACGGCAGTTGACCTGGGTCTTGAGCGTTGCGGGGCGGTTTATCGCCAACTGGGTTCACCGCGCCCGGCAAGGCAGGTGTTTACGGTCGCAGGCACCAACGGTAAAGGATCAACGGTAGCTTACCTGGACGCCATAAACGCCCGCGTGGGGCATCGTCACGGCAGCTATACCTCGCCACACATATCCCGTTTCAATGAACGTGTCAGAATCATGGGTGAACCAGTTTCGGATGAGTCCCTGGTAGGTGCTTTCAGGCAGGTTGAAGAGGCACGTGGCGAGGTATCGCTGACCTATTTTGAGTTTACGACCATTGCCGCATTGTTACTGCTGCACCGGGCAGGACTTGATGACGCCGTGCTCGAAGTTGGTCTGGGTGGCCGCCTTGATGCGGTCAACCTGGTCGATGCTGATTGTACCTTCATTACACCAATCGGTCTGGATCACCAGGATTACCTGGGTACGGATATCAATTCAATCGCTACCGAAAAGGCCGGTATTGTCCGATCCGGGATACCGCTGGTATGTACCGAAAGTCAGCCACCCGATCCGGTTCTAAAGGTCGCTGCTCAATTGCAGGCACCCGTGTACCGGCGTGGCGTTGATTTTGACCTGGTTGCCTTTTGCGGACCAGGCACGGATTCAAAATCAGGCCAATGGCAATTTTCAATGGGCACTCATTCATTGACGGTTCCGCAGCCACCCATGGGTGGCAGACACCAGCTTGATAACCTGGCGGCTGCCCTGGCAGGATTCCTGTTGCTGAATCCCACCTGTTTTCGAAAGGCAGATGTTATTGGGGAAGCCATACGTCAATGCAGGCTGCCGGGCCGGCTGCAAGCCGTTCATACTTCACCTGAAATCCTGTTGGATGTCGGCCATAACGAATTGGCAGCGGGCGCGGTAGCGGCATATCTTGAGCAAGCCAACAAGACCGACGTTACCTGTGTTCTGGCAATGTTGGCAGATAAGCCGGCTGAAGCGGTTGCCCTTGCATTGGACAGGGTTTGCCGCCGTTGGTTATGTGTTGGCACCTGCGGTAGCCGGGGTCAAAACGGCGCGTCTTTGGCGCGCCGCTTAAAGGTGGCTTTACCCGCAATCGAGGTCGAACATTACGGAAATTTTGACGCTGTCATGAAGGCAGCAATGAAAGACACAGACCGTGCTGGGATAGTGCTGGTCTTTGGTTCGTTTTCGATTGTTTCAGATGCGGCAGTGTGGCTTGAAAACACCATGCAGCGAAAAATGCATGATGCTGCTAAAATTACTGAAGTTCCTTAATTCTCATATTGCACGAAGCTTAAGAGGCATCAATGGACAAAGCATTAAAACAAAGACTGGTCGGTGCAAGCGTGTTAATTATCCTGGCGGTCATCGTTTTACCCATGTTGCTCAGCGGACGCTCTGATACGCTCAAACAGGAATCCCGCCAGATCGAGTTGCCCCCGAAACCTGAAGAGCTGTCGTTTGAGACCCGCCGGTTCCCGATTGAAGTCCCCAACCAAACGGCCCAGGAGACTGAAAAAGCCAGTGATGACCCGCCAAAAGATCAGACGGATTCTGAAACACGCGGCCCCGTGGCCAGTGCGCAACCGCTTATACTTGATAATGCGGATGCAACTGCCGTGCAACCGGATGACACCCCCCCGTCCGTTCCCGATATCGAAAACACCCTACCGCAACAGGGTGAAACACAAATTCTGGACACACCCCGATACTTGGTACAAGTGGCCAGTTTCAGCAATGAAAAAAGCGCCAATGCGCTTGCAGACAGCCTGCGGGCCGACAATGTGCCCGTGGTCATGGACGTTGTCGACCGGGTGGCAGGGCGTCTGCACAGGGTGCGGGTTGGGCCATTTGTCGAACGTTCCGACGCGGATGCCGTGGTGTCGCGTTTGAACTCGCAAATTAAGGACTTGAATCCCCGTGTACTGGATTTGAGGCCGAATGACAGCGCACCGGTTTCAACCCCATCTGACCCCCTGGTGCGGTGGGTGGTGCAAGTGGGCAGCTTCAGAAGCGCTGCCAACGCCGAATCCCTGGTTGCCAGGTTGCGGCTCGCGGGACTGACGGTATTTTCTGAAAAAGTAAGCTCCGCCCAGGGTATTGTCTACAAGGTGCGTCTCGGGCCGGAAATTGACCGGGACAAGGCCACTGAACTGGCGCGCATGGTCAAAACTGAACACGGTCTTGATGGCCTGGTAATGACCCTGGACTGAGCAGAATACAAGATCCCATGGAATATGTTGATTACGCCATCCTCGGTATTATCGCCATCTCGATCCTGGTGGGTGCGCTACGCGGTTTTGTCAAAGAAGCCTTTTCACTGGTTGTGTGGGCTGCCGCTTTCCTGGTGGCGTTTCAGTACTCCGGGGCACTGGCCCAACTGCTGGAAAGCCGGATTGAATTGCCGTCTGCACGCAATGCATTGTCTTTTTCCGGCCTGTTTCTCGGGGTACTGCTGGTGGGTGGCTTGTTGACTTACCTGGTGGGCAAATTGGTTGAAAAAACCGGGCTCAGTGGTACGGATCGTTTGTTGGGTGGGGTTTTTGGCGGTGTCAGGGGACTGATCCTGGTACTGGCCCTGATGCTGGTTGCAGGTTTGACACCCATACCACAGGATCCTTGGTGGCAACACTCACGCGGCATCCAGAGCCTGATGCCATTGGCTGAATGGTCAGCGCAATTTTTACCCGATTACATCCTCGAACACCTGGATTTGTCGGGTAAAGTTGAAGAGGATAAAACCGTGGCCCGCATACTGCACCGGTATGGCGGGCTGAATACATAAGATGCAGTACACCAGGCTGCGCGTGAAATTGGCCAGCAAAGGCTGCCACGTCAGTACCGGTCATCGAGGGATGTTCTGAATGTGTGGAATCATTGGCATTGTCGGCAAACAGCCGGTCACACCCGCAATCTATGATGCTCTGACCATTTTGCAACACCGGGGTCAGGACGCAGCAGGGATCGCCACGCTGGATGGTCAGCGCTTGCACCTTTACAAGGGCAATGGCCTCGTCCGGGATGTATTTCCCCGTTCAGAGTTGGAGAAGTTACAAGGCCATGCTGGTATTGGTCACGTGCGGTATCCGACGGCTGGCAGCGACAACCAGCATGAAGCCCAACCATTCTATGTCAACTCACCCTATGGGATCGCACTGGGGCATAACGGCAACCTGATTAACACCGAGACCTTGAAAAAGGAGTTGTTTGACAGCGACAGGCGTCACCTGAATACCGAATCAGATTCAGAGGTGCTGCTGAACGTGTTTGCGCATGAGTTGCAGCACCAGGATCTGGATGGGCTACAACCGGCAGACGTATTCAAGGCGATCGATGGACTGCATCAACGCTGCAAAGGTGCGTATTCAGTCATCGCGCTGATTGCCAACAAGGGTGTGCTTGGTTTCAGGGATCCGCATGGTATCCGGCCGGTGGTATTGGGCTACAAGGACACCGGAAATGGAAGGGAATACGCTATCGCGTCAGAGAGTTTGGCCCTGGATGTGCTGGACTTTCACCTGATGCGCGATCTGAAGCCGGGGGAAGTCGTTTTCATTACCCTCGACGGGGAATTGCATTGCCATGAGAGCCCCCACGCACAGGCGGCCAGCCCCTGCATTTTTGAATATGTGTATTTTGCCCGCCCGGATTCCATGTTGGATGATATTTCAGTCTACAAGGCCCGTTTGCGCATGGGACAGGCATTGGCCCGAAAAATCCTGAACCAATGGCCGAATCATGATATAGATGTCGTCATTCCGGTACCGGATACCAGTCGCACTTCAGCCTTGCCGCTGGCCTATGACCTGGATGTCAAGTACCGGGAGGGATTTATCAAGAACCGTTACATCGGCCGTACGTTTATCATGCCGGGCCAGGCTCAGCGCAAACGTTCGGTGCGGCAGAAACTGAATGCCATTGACCTGGAGTTTCGGAATAAGAATGTTTTGCTGGTCGATGACTCCATCGTCAGGGGCACAACGTCGCGGCAGATCATCCAGATGGCGCGGGACGCCGGTGCCCGGAAAGTCTATTTTGCCTCTGCATCTCCACCGGTCCGTTATCCCAATATTTACGGAATTGATATGCCGGCACCGTCCGAACTGGTCGCCAGTGGTCGTGATGAAAAACAGATAGAGCAGGAGTTGGGTGCGGATCATCTGATTTACCAGGGGCTCAACGACCTGATCGATGCATGCAGGGAAGGTAACGAGGGCATAACCCGCTTCGATACTTCCTGTTTTTCCGGCGAATATGTAACCGGTGTCAAGGACGGTTATCTCGAAAATCTGCAACTCAGGCGTTCCGACAAGGCCAAGCAGCAAAGCCGGCAAACCGCGGTCTCACGACTGGCCGGCTGATTTTTGTTATTTGCTATGGCGGACAGTCCTGTCTGGCCTTATCATTCGTACATTCAAAAGCACATCGGTGAGTGGTCTGATCCAATGACGCGTATTTACAATTTCTGTGCCGGGCCGGCGACATTGCCGTTGCCGGTATTGGAAAAAGCCCGTGAAGAACTATTGGACTTCAATGGGCTCGGTATGTCAGTGATGGAGATCAGTCACCGAAGCGGCGCGTTTGACGAAGTCGCAGACCGCGCTGAAGCCTGCCTCAGGCGTCTTTTATCCATACCGGATGACTACGCGGTTTTGTTTCTCGCGGGCGGGGCAACCACGCAGTTTGCCCAGGTCCCGTTGAACCTGGCGCGGCGGGACCGGCAGGGTGCCTATGTGGTCAGCGGCAGTTGGAGCAGGAAGGCATTCGGTATTGCGCAACGTCTGGGTCTGGGCCACCTGGCAGCCAGTTCCGAAGAATCCGGTTTCAAGTCGATACCGCCGGAGGGTGATTTCAAGTTTGGAAGCGAGCATGCGTATTTACACTACGTCAGTAATGAAACCATATCGGGCGTACAATTCAGGCAACCACCTCAAACCATGCTACCGCTGGTCACTGACATGTCGTCCGATATACTTTCAGGACCAGTTGATGTCAGGAAGTTTGGTGTCATTTATGCCGGTGCCCAGAAAAACATCGGCCAGGCCGGGATTACACTGGTCATCGTCAGGCAGGACCTGTTACAGGATCTCCCTTCCAGCGTTACTGATCTGCAATCGTGGAAAATTCAATCTCAGAAAGGTTCGCGTCTGAATACACCGCCAACCTTCGCCTGGTACCTGGCCGGCCTGGTGTTTGAATGGGTCGAAGCACAGGGTGGGGTCGAACAAATGGCCCGGCTCAACCGGCAAAAGGCCGAAGTGCTTTACCGGTACCTCGATCAAAGCAGTTTTTACCTGAACGATATTCCGGCTGCGTGTCGGTCACAGATGAACGTGCCTTTCAAAATCGCTGATGGATCATTGCACGCCCGTTTTATCGCAGAAGCGGAAGCGGCCGGTTTGAGCAGTCTTAAAGGTCACCGTTCAGTGGGTGGCATGCGCGCCAGCATTTACAACGCGATGTCCATTGACGGCATCAATGCCCTGATTGATTTTATGGCAGATTTTGAAAAGAAAGCCGGTTGATGGTTATAAAAAAGAACAATATGAAGGGCATTGACACGGAAACCCGCAACAAAGCCAAACTGGGTGAAGTACGCGTGCAAATAGATGCCCTGGATGCGCAGATCCAGGCACTTATCAGCGACCGCGCGCGTCTGGCCTGGACGGTGCGCGAGTCCAAGGGCCAGTTGAGCCACGCAGTGGATTACTATCGCCCCGAGCGCGAGGCGGAAGTCCTAAGGGCGGTGCGTGAGCGTAACCAGGGTCCCATCAGCGATGCCGAGATGCTGCGGTTGTTTCGCGAGATAATGTCCGTTTGCCTGGCCCAGCAGGAGCCCTTGAAAATAGCCTACCTGGGTCCGGAAGGGACGTTTACCCAACAGGCAGTGAACCGGCATTTTGGACACTCCGTACAAGCGCTTGGAGTCAGCAGTATTGACGATGTGTTCACACAGGTTGAAACCACTGAGGCAGATTTTGTTGTGGTCCCGGTGGAAAACTCCAGCCAGGGCATTGTCAGCCACACGCTGGACAGGTTTGTGGACTCAAATCTGAAAATTTGTGGCGAAATCGAAATGGCCATTCACCATAATCTGCTCACCCAGGCAAAGAGCCTGGCGGGTATCGAACGGGTGTATTCTCATCAGCAATCGCTATCCCAGTGCAAGACCTGGATTCGACAGTACCTGCCGGTAGTCGAATGCATCGCCGTGAGCAGTAATGCGGAGGCGGCCAGACGTGTTCGGCATTCACCCGACGCCGCCGCGATCTCCAGCCAGTCCGCAGCTGAAATCTACGGTATCCCTGTATTGTTTGCCCGGATCGAAGATCAACCGGACAATGCGACGCGTTTTCTTGTTATAGGCAGGCAGTTATTGACACCTTCGGGCGAGGACAGAACCACCCTGCTGTTAGCGGGTGACGAGGGTCCGGGGGCTTTGCATGCCTTGTTGAGCCCCCTGGCCAGCCATTCGCTGAACATGACGCGGATCGAATCACGCCCGTCAAGCGCCGGAAACTGGAAGTATGTCTTTTTTGTTGATGTTGAAGGTCATGCTGAAACCGAACCGTTGAAATCAGCCCTGCAAGAGATGCGTCATCTGACCAGTCTGACACGCGTCCTGGGTTCTTATCCCAAGGCGGTTGCCAGCCACACAGGACCGGCTTAAATTTAACATGCTTAATCCGCCGGAGCGCAAAATATCACACGGTGTGATCGTCGTCATCGTGGGTCTGAACAACTCAGTGCCGGATACGCTGGTAGGCGCGTGATTCTGACAGTAGAACCACTGGATTCAGGATTGCGGGGTGAAATTACGCCTCCCGGTGACAAATCCATCAGCCACAGGGCAATGATTTTCGCCGCTCTGGCGAGCGGTCGCTCTACACTGAGCGGTGTACTTGAAAGTGAAGATACACTGGCGACATTACGGGCCTGTGAACAACTTGGCGCGAGCGTCGAGCACACCCACAAATCCATTCATGTCACCGGCACCGGAGGTGAACTGAGGCGACCGGATGGCGGGTTTCTGGACATGGGCAATTCGGGCACCGCCATGCGTTTGTTGGCAGGTGTGTTATGCGGGCAGGATTTTGATTGCAGCCTGGGTGGTGATGCGTCACTGAACCGTCGACCGATGAAACGAATCGTCGCCCCATTGACGCTGATGGGCGCAAACATAACCGCGACGGGGCAGGGCACAGCACCATTGCATATCAGGCCCAGCGGTGGTCTGCGGGGTATTGAATATTGCTCGCCCGTGGCCAGTGCCCAGATCAAATCCTGTGTGCTACTGGCCGGGTTGTTTGCTTCCGGAACAACCCGGGTGCTGGAGCCCCGGTTGAGCCGGGACCACACTGAACGCATGTTGCCGCTATTTGGCGTGGAGCTGCCAGCAGTCTGTGTCGTCAGGGGCGGTTCAAGGTTGGAGGCCGCTAATTTCACCATACCAGGCGATATATCATCCGCAGTATTTTTATTGGCGGCTGCAGCGATAAACCGGGATTCAGAGGTTATTCTCAATGGCGTAGGGCTTAATCCCACACGTACTGGTTTGCTGGTGTGTATGGAGGAGATGGGGGCGAATTTGAAAATTCGGAATCAGACCGATTCGGAAACTGAACCAGTCGCAGACATCCAGGTTGTTTTTAGCGGGCGCCTGCGCGGTATTGATGTACCTGAATCACGCGTTCCGGATATGATCGATGAATTACCACTGTTGATGGCACTGGCAGCGACATCTACAGGTATCACACGTATTCGCGGTGCGGCAGAGCTACGGGTGAAAGAGAGCGACCGGCTTGGGGTTATGGCTACCGGTTTGCGGAACCTGGGTGTCAGCCTGAAAGAATACCCCGATGGAATGGATATCCAGGGCGGTGTCATTTCTGGCGGCCGGGTGGAAAGTGCAGCTGATCACCGCTGTGCCATGTCATTCGCCTTGCTGGGACTCATTGCAGACACACCTGTGCAGGTGGGTGGTGCAGAATATATCGCTACGTCCTATCCCGGCTTTGTAAACGATTTGAAAACCCTGGGTGCAACGGTCCGTAGCGGAGGATCTGTATGACCAACCCAGCTGTTCCCGGTTCAGAAATTCCCGTCATTACCATTGACGGGCCCGGCGGCTCCGGTAAGGGCACCATTGCATTGCGTCTGGCGGAACACCTCGGCTGGCATTTACTCGACAGTGGGGCGCTTTACCGTCTCACGGCTCTGGCGGTGATGAAAAACCAGGCGTCGCTGGATGACGAGGGCTACCTCGGAGAACTAGCAGGCAATCTTGATATCTGCTTCGAGGCAGACAAAAAAGATGTGATTACACGTTTGGACGGTCAGGATGTCAGTGATCGATTACGCAGTGTGGAAACGAGTATGCTGGCCTCGAAAGTGGCAGCAATACCCGCGGTGAGGGCCTCCCTGGTCAACAGGCAAAGGCTTTTCCGGCAAACGCCGGGGCTGGTCGCAGATGGGCGGGATATGGGAACGGTCATTTTCCCGGATGCCAGGCTCAAGATTTTTCTGACCGCCAGTGCCCGGATTCGTACCCAGCGCCGGTATAAGCAGTTGAAAGACAAAGGGGAAAGTGTTAATCTCACGCGCCTTTTCAGGGAGATCAAAGCCCGGGACACGCGTGATCAATCGCGTAGTATCTCGCCGCTTCGACCTGCGGACGACGCGGTAGTCATCGATTCAACAAATCTGAACATTGATGAGGTATTTAGTAAAGTTGTTGAATTGGTTTAGATTATCTATATAAACGTTTGATTAATAAAGATAAAATATGGTGCCATCAATACAGGATGGTGATGTTTTTAACCGGCACAAAAAGTGCCAATAAACCAGGTGGGCGTTTTGTAAATTGCAGGATGTCCGTGAGATTAAACCAATGACTGAAAGTTTTGCAGAATTATTTGAACAGAGCCTCGCTTCACAAAGCATGAAGCCGGGTACTATCGTAACCGGAACGGTAGTTGAAATCAGGGATGACGCCGTTGTCGTCAATGCCGGACTGAAATCAGAGGGCATCGTGCCCATCAACCAGTTCCGTTCACTGGACGGAGAACTGGAAGTTGAAGTTGGAGACAGCGTCGAAGTTTCGCTTGATGCCGTCGAAGATGGTTATGGTGAGACCCGTCTTTCAAGGGAAAAAGCCAAACGTGCAATGGTCTGGGACAAACTGGAGAATGCGTTCGAGAGCGAAGACATCGTTCAGGGTAAAATCAGTGGAAAAGTCAAGGGTGGCTTTACGGTTGATATCAATGACATCCGTGCGTTCCTGCCGGGCTCATTGGTGGATGTCCGTCCGGTCCGTGACCCGGCCTATCTCGAAGGCAAGGACCTGGACTTCAAAATCATCAAACTGGATCGTAAACGCAATAACGTGGTGGTATCCCGCCGTGCGGTGGTAGAACTCGAATTCAGCGCAGAGCGGGAGCAACTGCTCGAGCGTCTGGAAGAAGGGGTTATTGTCAAGGGCGTGGTTAAAAACCTGACCGACTATGGTGCATTTATTGATCTCGGTGGTATTGACGGTCTGTTGCATATTACAGACATGGCCTGGAAACGGGTCCGTCACCCCAGTGAGATCGTCAATGTAGGTGAAGAACTGGATGTGCGGGTGTTGCGTTTCGACCGTGACCGTAACCGTGTTTCCCTTGGATTGAAACAGCTGGGTGATGATCCATGGAGTGACCTGGGACGCCGTTACCCGGTGGGTGCCCGGTTGTTCGGACACGTCTCCAACATTACCGATTACGGTTGTTTTGTAGAGATCGAGGATGGTGTTGAAGGTCTGGTGCACGTTTCCGAGATGGACTGGACCAACAAGAACGTGAATCCGGCGAAAGTCGTTCAGACCGGTGACGAGGTCGAGGTCATGGTGCTGGAAATTGACGAAGAACGGCGCCGCATCTCGTTGGGTATGAAACAGTGCAAGTCCAACCCCTGGGAAGCATTCGCTGCAACCCATAACAAGGGCGACCGCGTAACCGGTGCAATCAAATCCATTACCGACTTCGGTATCTTTATCGGCCTCGATGGCGGTATTGACGGCCTGGTTCACTTGTCCGACATCTCCTGGCTCACACCGGGCGAGGAGTCTGTACGCAACTTTAACAAGGGTGAAGATGTTGAAGCCGTGGTGCTGGCGGTAGACCCCGAACGCGAGCGGATTTCACTTGGCCTCAAACAGCTGGATCAGGATCCATTTGCAACGTTCATGGCCGAACATCCGCGAGGCAGTCAGGTCAAGGGTACGGTCAAGGAAGTGGACGCCCGTGGTGCGGTCATCGAATTGGCTGACGGCGTCGAAGGCTATCTGCGCGTTTCAGATATCAAGAAAGAGCGCGTTGAGGACGCCACCAAGGAACTTGCCATTGGCGATGAGATTGACGCCAAATTCATCAGTCTTGATCGCAAGAGCCGCAGCCTGTCGCTGTCGATTCGCGCGCTTGAAGACGAGGAACTGGCCGAAGCACTTGAAGAGTACCACCAGAAGAATGCTTCCAGTGGCACCACTTCACTGGGTGAATTGCTCAAAGAGCAACTTGATCAGGATAGTTGATTCGAGGGACGGACGGTTCATTAAGAACCATCCGTTTCCATTTAACTGGCTCCACAATATACAATACACAAAATTGTGAGAATCTAATGACCAAATCTGAACTAATTGACCGTCTGGCAGAAATACAGCAACACCTTGCGCACCTTGACGTTGAGCTCGGTGTTAAATCCATACTGGAACAAATGAGCAGTTCATTGTCTTCAGGCGAGCGTATCGAAATCCGGGGTTTTGGAAGTTTTTCATTACACTACCGGGCACCGAGAATGGGTCGCAATCCAAAGACCGGAGAAGCAGTTGCGTTACCCGGTAAGCACGTACCGCATTTCAAACCTGGTAAATCACTGCGCGAGCGGGTAAACAATATTTCCTAGGGCCTTTGATTCGTTCCAGAACGAATACATCACAGGCGCCTTAAATGACGAACCAGGGTCGGAGTTGTGCTGAAAAAGACAGGCTTTATCCTGCTGGCCATTACGGCGATCCTGGCTGGATTGCTGATAGGGACACTAAATTCCGCGCTCGTTGAGCTGGACCTGCTCTGGTTTCAGTTCGAACTCCCGCTGGGATTTTCGATTCTGCTGGGTTTTTCACTCGGCGTGGTGACGGGTTTGATGATCATCTACCTGGCCCGCGTTCTGCCTTTGCGCTTGCAGTTGCGTAGAGCCAGGGCCGCACTCAAAGAGCACGAGCCAGCCGCTTATAGCCCACCCGATGATTGAGATACTGCTGCTTGCGCTGATTCCGATAGCAGCCTGGGCTGGTTGGGCATTGGCCAGGGGAACCATAGGCAGGGGAGAACGCAAACGCAATCGCAGTTTCAGCCATCGTTATTTTCAGGGGCTGAATTACCTGCTGGATGAACAGCCGGATAAAGCTATCGCCGTATTCATCGAAATGGCAGAGGTCACCGCCGACACCGTAGAAACCCACCTGGCACTTGGCAGCCTGTTCAGACGCCGGGGCGAAGTCGAACGCGCGATCAGGATCCACCAGAACATCATTTCCAAACCAGATCTGGATGAACGACAGAAAACCAGGGCATTACTTGAACTGGGTGAAGATTATATGCGTTCCGGCCTGTTTGACCGTGCGGAGCGGTTGTTTAATGAATTGACCGAGCGTGAAACCCACGCGCCATCTGCAATACGCAACCTGCTGGATATTTATCAACAGGAAAAAGAATGGGAAAAGGCCCTGCAACAGGCGCAGAAACTCGAGACCGTTACGGATGAAAAAATGGGTTTGGTCATGGCCCATTTTTGTTGTGAAATGGCGGAACTTGAATTGCGGGACGGCAAGCCGGCAGCAGCCAGGAAACAATTGCGCCAGGCCCGGCGACACTTTCCGGAAAGCATTCGCGCGAGGTTGATTTTGGCACGAATTGCCGAACAGCAGGATATGCTATCCGAGGCACTGGACGTTTACGAGGAAATCGCAGACATGGATATGGAGTATATCCATGAACTTCTGCAAGCTTACCTTGAATGCGCGCACAAAGCAGAGGAATCCACGCGGGCACTTGCCCAAATGGAAAAATGGGCCAGGCAGTATGACGGTGTCAGCCTGTTACTGGCGCAGACAGAAGCGACCAGGGAAAAGCGTGGGATCGAAGCTGCCGCCCGCTACATCGCCGAAGCCCTGACCCACCGCCCTTCAGTCAAGGGTCTGGACCGCCTGATTGAATTAAAACTCGAGGGTGGAACAGAAACCGAGTCCGGTGATGAGATATTGCGTGCAGTTGCGCAAAAACTGCTGGCTCGCCAGCCCTCCTACCGTTGTACACATTGCGGTTATGCAGGTCACCGCCATCACTGGCAATGCCCCAGTTGCAAAAACTGGAGTACGACGCGAATCATCCGTGGTGTGCTGGGCGAGTAAACCATGAGTACGGTTGCCGTGGAGTGGCAATCATTTTCCGGCTGGCTCGTGGCCGGATTGTTCACCGGTATCTTGAGTTTTTTCAGTTGTTTACTGGCCATGCGGTTTGCCCGTCGCAGCGGTATGCTTGTGCCACCCGGTGTGCGACAGAGCCATGCCGTCGCCACACCTACGGGGGGTGGTCTTGGGCTGATTTTGGGTCTGATGATCAGCATTTCGTTGCTACAGCTGGCTGTTTCATTTCCGGATTTCTGGTGGCGAAATATATTGCCGGGTGTTTTGCTGCTCGCTCTGATCGGCTGGCTCGATGACCGGCGCCATGTTTCTTCAATTCTGCGGTTGTTGGTTCAGCTAGCAGTCAGTCTTTGGTTGTTAGACTCCGCTTGTTTTCAAAATTCTATACAGGGACTGGTACTGTGTGCGGGATTGATCGTGGGGATGGTCTGGCTGATGAATCTTTATAATTTCATGGATGGAAGTGATGGCATGGCTGGATTTCAAGGCGTATTCGCGGGCTTGGTGATGGCCGTTCTCCTGTATACCGCCGGGCAGCACGCAATGGCTTTACTGGCGGTGGTCGTCGCTGCCTCCTGTGCCGGGTTTTTACCGTTGAATTTTCCGTCTGCCCGTGTATTCATGGGTGATGTGGCGAGTGTGCCGCTGGGCTTTATTTTTGCCTCGCTGGCCGTCTACGGTTTGCGCACTGGCAGCCTGGAACTGGTTTTTTCAATCCTGGTCATGTCGGTGTTTATCGTCGATACCACGCTGACACTGGCGGTAAGGGTATTTCACGGGGAGCGGTGGTATACTGCGCACAACCAACACATTTATCAACGGCTGATCGCATATGGGTGGTCGCACAGCCGTGTTTTAATGGCTTACCAGGTTGTGAACATGAGTTTGGTGTTGCCGGCCATCGTGCTGGCAAAGATTTATCCGCAATATGCCACGCAGACAGCATTGATCGTTTTGATGATACTCGGAACTTGCTGGCACATAATAAACCGGAGGCTAGGCATGCACGTTACTGGGGAGTTGAAATGAAACGGATTACCGATATCGTGCGTCACCCGCGGGCGGCTGTAGTCGTGCATGATCTGTTCATGGTCTTTGTTGCCTGGTTCACAGCGGGTTGGTTGATTGAAGTCACGTCTGACACCCCGTTAAACAGTGATTCATCGGCCATGGCGGTGCTGGTAATCGTACTCCTTTTGCAGGGCGGTGCGTTGCGGGCTACTGGTCTGTACAAGGGTCTATGGCGTTTTGCCAGTTTTCAGGATATGTGGAACATTGCACGTGCGTCGGCATTTGGAACCGTTTTGATCGTGGCCGCCGCCGCCCTTGCCCAGGGTTTGGCCATCAGCCACTGGCTCCCTGCAATTCTTGTGTACCCGGTGCTGTTGTTTGTACTGTTGGGTTTGCCAAGGATGTGTTACCGGTTCTGGAAGGATTCCCGCCTGATGGCAACAAATCATGATAAGAGCCTGAAACGGGTACTGATTCTCGGTGCTGGACGTTCCGGAGCACTGCTTGAAAAAGAACTGCGACACCGTGGCGGATTTAACGTTGTCGGTTTCCTCGATGATGACAAACGCTTACGGGGGGCGCAGGTGCATGGCCTTCCGGTTCTCGGTCCGATCGACAAACTCCCCAGGACAGGTGCAGATTTCAAAGTTGATCTGACCATTATTGCGATGCCTTCGGCCAGCAATCAGCAGATGCAGCGTATCGTCGAGATTTGTGAACTGAGTGAGATTAAATTCCGCACCCTGCCGACGCTGCAGGACCTCGGCTCAAAAGCCACCAAGATCTCCGACCTTAAACGGGTGGTGATTGATGACCTGCTTGGCCGCGATCCGGTGTCCCTTGAGTGGGAGTCGATACGCGAAGGCCTCGTAGGCAAACGCGTGATGATCACCGGCGGCGGGGGCTCAATAGGTTCGGAATTGTGCCGCCAGATTGCCCGCCTCAACCCGGTGGAACTGATCGTTGTCGATCACAGTGAATATTCGTTGTACCGGATCGACCACGAGTTACGCAGTGATTTTCATGACCTGGTGTTTTCTTGCATATTGGGAGATATTTGCGATCCGGCCACGGTGGAAAAAGTAGTGGGTGATTACAAGCCAGACATGATATTCCATGCTGCCGCATACAAACACCTGCCGATCCTGCAAACACAGGTACGCGAAGCTTTCCGTAATAACGTGCTCGGAACCATGCGCCTGGGAGAGGCTGCGGAGCGACACGACATCGGCACGTTTGTATTGATCTCAACCGACAAGGCAGTCAACCCGGCAAATATCATGGGTGCTACCAAGCGGGTGGCTGAAATGTATTGCCAGAACATGAACGCCCGTTCGCAGACGCGTTTCATTACCGTGCGGTTTGGTAATGTACTCAATTCAAACGGCAGCGTGGTGCCGCTGTTTCAGGAGCAGATTGCCAAGGGCGGCCCGGTTACCGTTACGCACCCGGAAATTTCGCGCTATTTCATGACCATTTCAGAAGCCAGCCAGCTGATCATGCAGGCGGCCGTGCTGGGAAGTGGTGGTGAAATATATGTACTCAACATGGGCGAACCGGTCAATATTACCTATCTTGCGGAACACCTGATCCGTCTTGCCGGCAAGGAACCCGGGCGTGACATCCAGATCATTTACACCGGTCTGCGACCTGGTGAAAAACTATTTGAAGAACTGTTCCATGAACTCGAGCCATATGAACAGACCTCGCACGAAAAAATCTTCCTGGCCCACCCGCGCAAGGCTAACTGGGATGAGCTGCGTGCAGAACTGAGAAGTTCTGAACTAGCCGTCAGGCGTTATGACACCAAGAACCTCAAACGCTTGTTGCTACGCCTGGTGCCGGAATTGGCCAAGACCGGCCTCAGTGCAGAACCTGCCAAGGTCATCCCCATCCACCGTAGTAACTGATTGGCAGTGAGCCATTTGTTACCTGTCAGGAAAGCCGTATTTCCTGTAGCTGGGCTGGGAACGCGTTTCCTGCCAGCGACCAAGTCCATTCCCAAGGAAATGCTTCCGATCGTGGATAAACCCCTGATCCAGTATGCCGTTGAAGAGGCGGTCGAGGCTGGTATCGAAACCCTGATTTTTGTCATCAGTCATAAAAAGCGGGCCATCCTGGACTATTTTGACCCGGATGATGACTTGCAGAACCTTCTTTTGTCACAGGGTAAACACGATCTACATGAGCGGACAGCCAATATTATTCCCGAACATGTTTCCACCGCATACGTGATACAGGATCAAGCGTTGGGGCTGGGGCACGCGGTTTTGTGTGCAAGACCCCTGATCGGTGATGAACCGTTTGCCGTGTTGCTGGCGGATGATCTGATCCGTTCCCGGGGTGCCGGTTGCCTGAAGCAGATGATGGATGAATACCAAGCCACCGGTATGGGCAGCATTGGTGTTGAAAAAATACCTGCCTCAATGACTGACCGTTACGGTATTGTTTCGATACGAAGTGACGCGACGGGCCGGGACTACATCCGTGAAATCGTGGAGAAACCT
>Ga0255052_10001738_pt1 | contig 16174 bp, 11 predicted proteins | sample JV7_2_21_MG_FD_188632 | JGI IMG/M metagenome (GOLD analysis project Ga0255052, IMG submission 188632) | Seawater microbial communities from Jervis Inlet, British Columbia, Canada - JV7_2_21 | ecosystem: Environmental > Aquatic > Marine > Inlet | place: Canada: British Columbia | collected...
TGTTGATTCAACCCATGAAGTTTCGGGTGAGAAGAAGTTCAAGGGTATTGAGAACGTGTAGTTCCTAGTGTACGCACCATAAGTGTGAGTAAATGGTAGTACAACCCCTCCAAGAGGCTCATTGGCTTCAAGGTTAAGTGTGAACTCATCTCCTGCATCGACATAATGTAGGATGTCTCCAGCTCCGTCAACGATTTCTGCATAGTAATACTTGGGTATTTCGAATATATGGCTAGCAACATCAATTCCTACACCGAGAGGTGGAACTGCGAATCCTCCAGCATTGACAGAAGCAAGCCAAGAAGGTGTTGCAGGGCGACCAAGGGTATCAATAGCTTGCATTCCTGTCCAGAATACACGTCTCACAATACGAGTTGTGAAACTAATGGCAAAGGTCACCTCATAACGGCCAAGTCCAGCGTTGTCAGTGAAATCACTGCTACCGGTATCAAGGATAATAAAATCTGATGCTACTGAAACAGCATCGAGTCCAGGTGCCGCGTGGAAGCTCAGTGCGTTCCACTCCTGTGAAGTGACATTATACTCTAACACGAAGAAGGTTTTACCGTCTTCTCCAGTTGATCCCCAAAAGTTGACAACATCGAGATCAATGCCCTCACCTAGGAAGGATTTTGGAATAATAATCTCAACTAGAAGATTCGTACTAGGTTCTACTCTGTAGTAGTTCTCGGCAATAGATGTTCCATTAGCAGTGTAACGAATATCTACTGTTGGTTGGGGACCAAAAATCCACTGAGAGTGCTCCTCAGTATGCTCAAACGTGTCCTGTTCCTCGGTGACTTCCCAGGCCACATACAAGAATGGGTCTCCGGGGGTCTGGGCGCTGACATAACTTGCTGTTATTGCGAAGCTCAGAACAAGCAAAGTCATGATTAGTATTGTATTTGTTTTCTTCATTACATACACCTCACCAAAAGCATAGCGTGCCGCAACCTCCTCTACAAAGTAATGTTTGTTCGAAGTGATTGGCTGGCTTTTGTGTTCTTATGGTGTTCATCAAAGGATCAATCCTTTTGACCTCTGATGGAAAAAACCGATTAACTGCACATAATCTCATAGAAAATTGCATATAATGTATTGTGGATGATTCATTCACAACTCATCGAAGTAAACTCTCAAGAGTTCAGCAACACCTCGTGCACGTGACACTCTACCACGGTCTCGATGAGGTTTAGAGCCATCAAACATTCCAGACACAGTACCAAGACATCCTCGGCGGATAGCATTGAGAACTGGTCTGAATAACCTCTTCTCTGCTTTTTCTTTATTCTCCTCGGTACGACCATTAACAGATAGCCATGCAGAAATGTAAGGTCCAATCAGCCAAGGATGAACAGTTCCTTGATGCGTAGAAGCAGCTCTGCTCTTGGGCCCACCAGTATAAGCACGAGCATATCTGGGGTCGGAAGGCGAGAGAGTTCTCAGACCAAATGGAGTGAGTAATTCTTTTGTCACAACTTTGAGAACAGAATTGGCCTTGATCTCATCCAGAAGTGGATAAGGTAAGCCAATTGAAAAGATCTGGTTTGGCCGGATTGAAGGGTCTGATTTGTCATCTGTGACCACATCATAGAGATAGCCGAGCTCATCATCCCAAAATGTCTGTTCGAATGCTTCCTTAATCCAGGATGCAACTGCTTGGAATTCATAGGGGTCTCTACCAACTAAACTGCACATCTCACCCATAGCCATCAGGGCGTTATACCACAAAGCGTTGACTTCGACACATTTACCAATTCTAGGTGTCGCAAGCCAGTTTCCAATCTGTTCGTTCATCCATGAGACCTCGACACCTTCAATTCCTGAGATTATCAATCCATCATGATCTTCATGAATATTGTATTTGGTCCCTATTCTATAAGCTGCGATGATGGACTCCATCGTATCCCAAATAATTCCACGCAAGAATTCAACATCGCTGGTACATTCGATGTATTTTCTAACAGCCATTATATACCAAAGTGATGCATCAACTGAATCATACTCCGGCTGGATTCCTCGAACTGGAAAATCGTTGGGGACAAGACCATATCTGGAATGTCGAGCATGGGTGATGAGCACTGCACGTGCATCCTGGAACCGACCTACCGACATTGTCAATCCAGGTAATGCTATGAGAGCATCCAATCCAATATCTGCAAGCTCGTGATACCCTGCAATCACCGAGCGCATTTTTGTTGAAGCTCTATCTACAATGAAAGTGTCAGCATCAAGTATGAGCCATTCAATGTCTTCATCACGTTGTTTCGAAGTCATTGCAAACGCACGATCGTTGAGAATCTTTCTTCGTCGAAGCTCTTCGAATCTGAGCTTGGCAAAGTCTTTTTGCTCAGCTTTTGCTAGGGGTCCGAGACCGCTCATTAGCTCCTTTCTTGTGGGAGCAACTGCGAACAGAAATGATAGAAAGTGAGACCCAGGATCAAGAACCGTGTGAAAAACTCCAGGTACAATCAGCTCCTCTTCGTGTGGAAGACCCATTGCCTTTTCCTTTCTATATACTTGAGGATCAGTAACGCGTATTTCACTTGGCATGAACTCAGCGTCAGGAGTGTACGCATACATCCAAGGACTATTCGGACGTTCATCGAATGAGAAATATGAGTGTTCATCGATAATCTCAACTTCAGGTGTAAAGTCCAGTTGAGGTGAGCGAGCATGGAGATCCCTGCATGTTTGAACTGGAGTCACAGTGAAGACAGTTTCATCGGTGTTTTTTATTTCATAATTAACAACTGTCAAGTTTCGTCTATAGGCCATGAACACAGTCTTTTCTAATTCAACAGAACTTGTCTTGTAGAGCATCTGGGGTAATGGATTCAATTCGAATCGTTTCAGATATCGATATCCTCGATGAATGACACCCTTTTTCGTCTGTTCCGTGCTTAGATTACATTCACCCTCTTTATTCACAAGAGCTTCATCGAGTCGGGAAAGTGTAAGCCATCTATCGACTGGTGGGCTTAGCGATGAAACGAGAAGACCATGGTAACCACGGACATTAAGACCGACAATAGTGGAAGATGTATAACCACCTAGACCGTTTGCATACAACCACTCGAATGTGACTGCTCTGTTCAGTCTGAGGTCGGCATCTTCCAGAGTGATCACTACTTGAAACTCCATCCAGTATTATGCGTGATTTTACTATCGAAAAATGGACACTTTAAGGGTTGTGTCACATTTAGGGACAATCAAACAGACACGGTCATAAGGTATTGACTTTCACGAAGATTCTATATTGGAGTAAGGTTGAATGACGGACCACGACTATGGAATATCACCGGGAGAGGAACCCATAGTCGACACTAGGTCAGAAGAAAAATTACGATTTGGATTGAGTGGAAATCTCCAACGCCTTGCTCTTGTCACGGGTATTGCCCAATTCTCAATGAGTGTGTGGGTCTGGCAATTTGGAATCTTTCTTGAAGCTAGTATAAACCATCTCTGGCAGATAGGTCTCACCTTCTCAATCGGAACGTTCGCCATGATAGTGGGTTACACGATATCTGGTACTATTGCAGACTACATTGGAAGAAAGAATGCAATGGTATTCGCATTCGTACCTATGATTTCTGGTCTCATCTCTCTTCGATTCTTTCCGGTCTGGCCACTAATTCCCTTTGAGTATGCATTGATTGAGTTTGGTTGGGCATTCATCATTATCATGACAACTGCAATGCCTGCAGATGAGATTGCTCAGACAAGTGGAACTAATGCAACTCGAACCTTCAATATGGTGCTCCTACCAGCATTTCTTGTGGACGGATTGAGTCCAGTACTCGCAGGATTCCTTCTAAATGCGGGGTATATGGCTGGTGACCTTCATCTACTGGCGGCAATAGGAGCTCTTGTGGCGATAATAGCGACCCACCGTGTAGTGAGAGAATCTCTTGATCAAGCTGTCATTGAGAAAGCAAAAGCTGGGTCATTCATTGTACTCAGAGGGCTAGGGCGTAATTTCTGGATATTCGCTGCAGGGATGTTTGGATTCGTATTTGTCATGAACATTGCGTTCCCCTACTTGGGAAACTTGATTGTGAACGAATGGGGCGTTAATGAATCCATGTACGCGTTGGCATGGGGAGTATGGTCAATCACTTGTGTTATACTGATGTACAGTATTGGAACAGCCACTGATAGGAATATTCGAGTAGCTTTGGTTGTTGGAACATTTTCAACTGCAGCTATTGTGGGACTATATTCGTTTGGTACCACAATTCCAGACCTTATTATCTTGAACATTCTATTGGCAGCACCAATTGTGATCTGGAGTGGAGCAGAAAAAACTCTTGCAGTTAATGGTGTAAGTAATGAGATGAAGGGTCGTGCTCTTGGAACTTTTCAATTCATGATGAGTTCAACACGACTGATAGGCCAGTTAACTGGAGCCCTACTTTGGGATTATTTCGGTAGCTTGAGAACAGTTTATGGTATTGCAAGCATTGCAGGAATGTTTCTTGTTGTAGGTCTTGCATATGCCCTCAGATCACTAAAACTTGAATACAAAGGAGAGTCTACAATAATAGCTAAAACCGAGTAATCTTCCTTTGCTCGATTATGCGGTAACAAACTTATCGTCTGACAATCACATTGAAGACAAGTGAAGCATTGAGATTGAGTATCCCTCAACTGCGGTCGAAATCGGGCATGGATCGAATCTTCTCAATATCACGCGTGTTAGCAAAGTCGCCCAAGAGATGACCGGATCGTTTTGCTTTTGTCTCAATGTATGCCTTACTAAAATCAGTAGGTTCTGTAATTAGAGGAAGACGCTCTATGATCTTGATTCCAGCTTCAGTCAATTGTTTGATTTTCTCTGGATTGTTGGTCAGTAGTTTGATAGACTTGATTTTCAAATTATTCAAGATGTTTGCCGCAATTCCATAATCACGCTCATCAGGTTGATATCCTAAGTGTATATTGGCATCAATGGTATCGAAACCCTCATCTTGTAGAGCATAAGCCCTGATCTTTTCTGTCAAACCGATGTTACGACCCTCCTGTCGAAGATATAACACTACTCCTGTTCTTTCATTCTCAATGATTTTCAATGATTCCTGAAGCTGATCACGACAATCACACCTTATGCTTCCCATGACATCTCCTGTCAAACACTCAGAGTGGACTCGTGTCACAACTCCTTCCTTGTCAACGACATCGCCCTTGATGATGGCTGTGTGCTCCTTCCCATCGCATGGGCTCACAAAACCAGCAACTTGGAAAGTTCCGAATTTACTAGGAAGGTCTGCGATTGCAACAAGCTGAACACAGCACTCATCAGTGGCGCACACTTGTTTCTCACTTTCTTCCAGTAGCAACTCAATTTGCTCTTTGGTGAGTTTCATAGGTATCCCTCATGTTGCGATGCAATTCGGTCCCTCATTGGGTCTGTGATATACCTTTGGATTCTAAAACAAATTCCGGCATTGCTATATACTACGTACCTTTGCCCCGCTTGTAGCAAAATCAGAGGGAACATTGAATGACTCGTGATCACAATAGCGCTGTTGAAAAGAGCCAAGAATGGTTGAAAGAGAATACTAAACGATATGCGTTCAAGAAACTAGAAAGAGAGATTGTGCAAATGGGAGCTTGTGTTGAGTGTGGCTCATGTGTCGCAGGCTGTCCCGTAAACGCAATAACTGGGGAAGTCATCAAAAGGAAGTATATTCCTACTCTGACTGGTAAGTGCATTGCGTGTGGAACTTGTTATGCTATGTGTCCACGTACTTCTGTTCTGCAAGATGACATCATTGGAGAATTTACGAGTGTTTGGAAAGTGCGGTCCCTTGGTGACCACAAACGCCAGAATGGAGGAGCAGTGACAGCAATCCTGGGATATATGCTTGAAAAAAATGAAATTGAGGCGGCTGTTGTGGTGGGCCAATCTGATGAAGAGCCATGGTTGCCATTTGCTAAAAGGGTCACTCTCAAAGCGGATCTTCTTGATTCGGGAGGGACTATCTATACCCATGCTCAAATTGTTGAAGAGATGCATAACTGCTTCAAAGACAATCTATCCTCAATTGCCGTGGTTGGAACTGCATGTAATATTGGCGCAATTCAGAGGATGCAGTCACACCCAGGGAGTTATCTCAACATCGATTCGAAAGCGACGGTATTCAAAATCAGCCTCTTTTGTATGGAATCTTTCAACTATAATGGTCTAGTTAACTTTCTGAAAGGCGAAGGCATAGACATCAAGAAGGTTGAACGGTTCGCTATCGCTAAAGGGAACTTCATTGTGACCATCGCGGGTGAGGAAAAGAGCTGGGCGGTCAAGGACCTCGATCCCATTGCAGCCACGTCATGTTCATACTGCACTGATCTCACTGGAATGGATTCAGACCTCTCATGTGGCAACATTGGTTCAGACAGCGATTGGACCACAGTGCTTGTAAGAAGTAGAATAGGAAACAAAGCTCTCAAAGCAGCAATCAAGGAAGGACTTGTCGAAGCTGAAGAGATTGATGAGAAGGCCCTGCAAGCAGTGATAAATACGGCACGACTGAAGAAGAACAAGAGATTCAAATTGAAGCATTCGTAATTGGTTCAGATGAAGGATGGACTACCGTGCTAATCAGGAGTACTCAGGGAGAGAAGATCTTCATTGAAGTTGTAAAGGCAGGCCTGTTAGATAAGATTGGTGGCTACAAGACTGGAATACAAATCGACCAAAAGAAGCTGTGTAGATGAATAGCTAGACTACCTTGTCTTAGTTCTGAAGTAGATAACTAGTATTACGAGAAGGGACAGAATACCGAGAATCGCTACAACTGCGTACAAAGGCGCTGGAGCTCCAACGTAACTCTGGCTACTAATTTGCACATTAAGCCAACCTGAATCATATACAAGTTGTACCGATGAATTATCTTGTGCAAAGATCTTGTACCAAACTCTAACACCATACTGATAATTCCCTAGATGAGTAACGAAGATATTCTCTATCTCGGTTTGATCCATGCCCATTGTCTCAAATGAGAAATCAGTATCATCAGGGTCTCCAACTCCCCATTGTATCTCTAGATTGCTAATGTTGTTTAAATCCCAAACGTAGGCCTGAATGGTCAGGTTATTTGAAGTATCTGAACTGAACGTCTGAATTGCGGTAACTCCAGAAACTACTGGAACATGAGCATCAGCAGTGACCTCTACCTCAATTAATGAGAAATCTGATTGGTTGAAGAAGTCAGTATAGGAGATGTTGTAAAGGTATTCGCCTACATCAAAGTTGTCTACATTGATTACATAACCCTCTCCATTCCAAACACCATTGTCAACATCTGCACCATCAAGGGTAAAATTGAAGATGAGAGGATTGTTCTCTTCAACAGTCCAGTTGATGCTATGTCCGGTGTACCCTTCCTCGTATGAGAGGTCTCCTGATGTCGTGATGATTGGAGCGCGAATGTCTTCATACACTGTGACATTCACGGAGTCGTTTGTCATTCTTCCATAATCATCAAAGAGTGTCAGCGTGATAGTGTAGTTTCCTAAGAAGAGACCATCAGCGACTGAAATGATGTCTTGACCACTAGAATCTGTGAAAGTCCAATCAGTGTCTTCAACCTCAATGAATGAATGGAATTGCAAATAGTCGCCATAGGTTGTGTCATTGAAATGGATGACAGCAGTGATTGTGTAGTTCTTTGGATTACTGTCATAAGCATGCCAGAGAATCTCGTAGCCTTCAGCTCCAAACTCATACTCGATGTCAACTGGAGACGTGATTGTTGGGTCTGTTGAGTCAGCGACCACGGTGACGTTTACATGATTCGTTGCATTTCGACCAAATAGGTCTCTTACAAAAAGAGTGTAAAGATACCATCGTGAGGCATTAAGACCATCGATATTGATTGTAAAATTGGTGTAACCCCAATCACCAGCTTCAATTACCGTAAAATTGTTGGAGGGTTCATTGGATTCGCGAGTGACGTTGTAGAAATCAGGATTTGCCTCTGTGACATTCCATAAGATTTCGTTTCCAAAGCTACCTTCCTCGTAGGTGATATTTTCTGGCTGTTCAATTAGAGGTGCGGTCGTATCTGGAAGGACACGCACAAGAGTAGTTGCAGAAGCACTCTCCTCTTGGTTGTTATAGACTGTACAATTGAATTCTAAGTCTTGCGGGAGTGTGTCAATCCAATCCCCTAGATAGAGTTGAACAAGAAAGACAGTGATTTCTCCTCCAGTCCAAAAACCAAAATCGAAGCCAACTCCATCAACAGTGACGGTATAATTCTTAGGATCGGCATCAGATGTCTGGTAAACCAGTGTGTGACCCACGGTACCATTCTCAAACTCAAGAAAGCTTGGTCCGGTGATAGTTGGAGCAGCCAATTCAATTATTTTAACGGGGGAATATGTCTGCCCAACATTACTAGTGGTCAGAGCATAAGGTGACAATACAAGCCATGCCAGCAGAATGATGAGTGCTATATTGCGGCGACCAAGTGAAACCATCTGATTACTTCCTTTTCTTGCATTATATGGCTTGTTGACCGCCGAACTTCTTAGCACGGTTTTATACCCTTCGGTGCCCGAGATTAAGTACTGTAAGACAAAGTGATATTAATATGGCATAGGCTGATAAGACAGAATGTGTGGAGTATAATTGGACCAACTCCATACTAAGGGACAAGCAAGACCTCGAGGAAGTAAAAGTGCCAAAGGCGATTCACTCGATATGGTGGGATGATAATCTCGGACCTTCAGTTGGACGTTCATATCCCGAAACAGAACCTCTGACTGGCGAAGAGGCGTTAATTATCTTCATGGGTCATGGAGTGAATCGAGAATCAGAAGTGGGTTACTCTAAATTGGCTAGTGGAATAGTTATTTCCTATATGAAATCACCTAACTGTATAGCTATACAGCTGGATGAAGAAGAGAACACTACAATTATTGAACGTAATCTTCTAAGAATTGTGAAGTATGTCGATTTCAACAGCGACAAGTGGGATAACGAGCTTCAACGAGCATTTGAATTACTCCATGAATTAATTGATGAAACAAGTGGAGCTGAGCTCCTAACAAACCCTGCAGTGAAGAAACTTGTTGATGACATATCCAAAGATAGGGTGCCTTCAATCACACCCAAACACGTACTTCGTGCATCTGTCAGATATCCAGAAGCACACGACTATTTCGGATCTGATGATGAGGAAGTGGTCAGAATGCTAAAGGATCTTGAAGATGAAAATGTTCTCGAGTCACGTACATATGGACGACGTGTAGAGTGCAGACAATGTGGTGATTCAGACCTCACAATAGAGCTACTTTGTCCTCACTGTGATTCTAATGATATTCATAAGGTGTATACATTATTCTGTCCAAAATGCAGCAATCAGTTCCATGCTGTAATGGTTGATGATATTGCTGAAGTTACTTGTCTGAGCTGTAAAGAACCGGTAAAGGTTGGAGACTTGCCTGTCATAAATGTTGAACCCCTCTGTAATCAGTGTGGAACTGCATCAAATGATCCAAAGATTGTTTTCCGTTGCGCTACTTGTACCAAGCATCTACGTGGTGCAGACCTATTAGCGGGCACCGGTCTCGCTTACTATCCCAAAGAGTAAACCGTAACAGTTTTGTGGACGTTGCTTTGCCGACACAAAGGAGTGAGTTTACAAAATGTCAGAATCTTCAATTAACTTAGGGGTTATCAAGCTCGGTGCGATCGCCTCTGCGCCTCTTCTAGATTTAATGTTTGATGAAAGGGCTGAACGGAAAGATATCAATGTGCGAGCTTTCACCAGCGGCGCAAAGATGGATGAAGAATCAAGCGTTGGACCTGCAGAGTCAGTAATTGCTTGGGCACCTCACCTAGTGCTCATTGTAAGTCCTAACGCAGCATTGCCTGGTCCTACTAAAGTGAGAGAGATGTTGGCTGAAGCTAAGCTTCCAACGATTTCTATTTCCGACGGTCCTGCAGCAAAAGCATTCTACAAGAAGAACGAAGAAGGAAAGAAGAAACCCGATGTTCTTGAAGGTCAAGGATTCATCGTAATACCATCTGATTCGATGATTGGTGCAAAGAAGGAATTCCTCGATCCAACAGAGATGTCGCTTTTCAATGCAGATGCAATCAAAGTGCTCTCAATTACTGGAGTTGCTAGGGCCATTCAAATTGAGCTTGACAAAGTTGTTACAGCTCTTCAAGCGGGTGAAACCCCAGAAATGCCTCAGGTGAAACTGACTGCAGAGAAGGCTGTCAAGTGTGGATATTTCGGTAACCCTTACGCTAAAGCCAAAGCTATTGCTGCGTTGACCATCGCAGAAGCTGTTGCTGATATCACAACAAAAGGGTGCTTCAAAACAAAAGAAGCTGAGAAATATATCCCATTGGTCGCAGCGGGTCACGAGATGATGAGAGTTGCAGCGAGTTTGGCTGATGAGGTTAGAGAATTAGAGAAGGCAGGAGATTCAGTGGTTAGAAATCCACACGTCTCCAAGGGTAAGGTAAAAACAAAGACTGCTCTTATGGATAAGCCGACGTAGTCGCTAAACTACTTCTTCTTATTCACAGTCTTTTTGACGACCTTCCGGGCTTCTTTGAGTAATTTCTCTGCACCAGCGACACTCAAGCCAATAATCTTTTGGGCTAATCTCTGAGCAGACTCACCAGCTAACTGAGCGGCGGATTCATACCCCGCTGCACTCAGTTTCTTCTCAAGACGTTCACCTATACCAGAAACTCTTCGTAGAGGAAGCATCTCCTTGAATTCATCTCCAAGAATATCGTTCATTTCGCTATCGCTCAGATCGGAACCAGCATCTATAATGTCGATTTGACTTCGGATAGATGCAAAATCATCTGCTCCTACAAAAGCATCAACAGCTTTCTTCACCTGTTTAGCATCAAAGGCGAAATCAAGATCCTCCATCTCAATCTCTCGACCAAGGGTGGTAGGTAGTGAACCAGTCAAATATAGAGCACCAAGTGACAGTAGAATAGCAACCTGTCCCCCTATCGTGGTCAACCAACTTGGTGCAATAAATGTGAATCCAAACAATTCTACATTGAAATCTAATGCCCAAAAAAGTGACATATATCCAAGGAAGAAGAACCAGTATAACGAGAGCCTAAACCCTTTATTTTTCACAGGTCCAATTTCAGGCCATATCAGAAGTAGGCATAATCCAAACAAATATCCCTCTACAAATCTCTCTGAAATTAGAAGCGTTGACAGATTTCCAGTTTCATAGAATGTAGAACCAAATATGGTAAGAAGTCCGATGAGCAGTATTACAAATCGAAAAGCTGTTTTTCGTCCAAGTCGGTCTGACATGATACCTGCAACTAAAATTGAAACAATAAATGGAACCATTTCAAAATAACCGATATCAGCAGATTGACTAAGTGAAACAAAAGTTGGATTCGACAGCATGAGCTCCTGTTTGGTGACAGTGTACCAGAGAAGATGAGCTGCTAGTACAAAAATCATTGGTATGAAGTACCTGATTGAGCTACCTGCGATTGTTAGAGATGCGCGAGCAACTTTCCATGGTCTGAAAGCAGCTGATATCAGAATTGCGAAAAATGAAACGAATGCAGGGAAAGCAACGGTGTTCAGTAGGACTGCGAGTATATTGAGGCTGTCAAGAAATCTAAAGATGATGAATGCGAAAACTGCCGTTGCGAGGAAGACAGAAACAGTTCTTCCACGAAATCGAAATACAACACTTTGATTGATTCGTGCTGCCCATGATGCGAGCATCATAGCAAGACAGCCAAAAGTGCTTGTTGCGAGTAACAAAGGGTAAATTTCTGTAAACCCAGGTATGATTTGGAGAACACTGAGAATTCCAACGAAACTTGGCAATAGCGCAGCTACATACATCATAAGATCATGTTTTCTTATCCGATCGACCAGCAATCCGGATAGAGGTAGCGCAATAGTTGCAGTGAGTATGCCAAAACCAAGAAGCTCTTGATGCTCAAGTAATGTCAAACCAAAAACAGCAAACAGAGACCCTGACAAAATTCCAGTGATGACATAGATTGAGAATGCCATCGGGACAGCCATCAGTACATAGATGAACATAGTCTTCAAAGGAAATTCTCGATACTCCAACATGATTTTCGCCTTCTTCCTCTGCATTGAAGAATTCAGAAGAAGATATGGATGTTTCGGGGTATTTGCGATATCTTAAAGTCTGAACTGAATCTGGACAAAGCCTAGGAGATAATATATTTGGTTGGAAAACTTGGTGTCCATGAGTTCATGGTTCTGACTGCTGGGGGAAATCCTATCTTCCATATTTCAAAAACTGAGGAGCGAAAACTAGACGAATTGATTTCAGGTTTTCTGAGTGCAATTACAAGCTTTGCATCTGAGTTCGGTGAAGAATCAATTCAGAGCCTTTCCTTTGAAGGTTCCGAGCTTCTGTATGAACAGTTCGGAACAGATTATCTCTTTATTTTCTTGGTTGAGACAGGCTCTTCTGAGAAAGTGCTACGAGCTGTATTACGAGAGTTGAGTAAGAGATTTCTCTCCATATACAAAAATGAGTTGCAAATGGATATTCTTATACTTGAGGTCTTCATGGATTTTGAGACTGAAGTCCAAGGAGTCTTAACATCTTACGAAGGAGTCCTTGATTTGATATCAAGTCTGAGCTCTTTTGTAATTCCACAAGTGATGAAGGACAAACTAGACACGGCAATCAAATCTGGCGGATTTCTCGATGAATTCCATCGTGATCTAGGAGGTTCAGGGAACCGTATCCTTGAAGCAATTGATGGGACGACATCAATTTATGATATAAGTAGAAATCTCGGCGTTTCTGATGAAGGGATATCGGATGTTGTTGAATATCTAGCGATCAGAGGGCTTTTGAAGATCTCAAAACTATGTCCAGTAATCAAACAAAACGACAGTCGATTTGATGCTTATCTGGATTTGATAGGTCTACCTAGAAAGGATTACCAGTTACTTGAACGTGCAAAATTGCACTGTGACGGAAACCAACCTATGGTTGATGTGAGTGAACGTTTGGGAGTTGTACCGGAACGGTTGTACGAGGTTCTTCAGAAACTTGGCGATGAAGTGAAATGGAATCTTGTTGAGGTTAGCGGTCTCGCCGACGATTCAATGATCTGATAAATCCCTAACCATTTCCAATAAAGGCGATTAATTCATTCATATCTCAAAATCATAGGAATAGAAAATACAATATTTGGCACTATTGAGTCCAGTTGGAATGACTTTAATGTGGCAGATCTTTACGATAAGTAGAAGAGCGATCTGTCATGTCAGGAAAAATAGTATCAATTCATAGTTTCCGAGGTGGTACAGGAAAATCCAACATATCTGCAAATCTAGCCGCAATTGCTGCCCTAGATGGAAAACGAGTCGCAGTTATAGACACAGATATTGCATCACCTGGAATACATGTTATCTTTGGCATGGGTCGAGAGAAGATGAAATACACCCTCAATGATTACCTGAGAGGCTCGTGTGACATCACTGATGCTTGTGTCGATTTGACAGATAGAATGGGAATAAAGAAAGGGAAACTGTTTCTTATCCCAAGCTCGATGTCAGCTACTGACATCACAAGGATTCTCAGGGAAGGATATGAAGTTGGAGACCTGAAGAAAGGTTTCACAGATGTGATAAAGAAGAAGGATTTGGACTATCTCATCATTGATACCCATCCTGGTTTAGACCGTGAGACCTTACTTTCAATGGCTACGGCAGATTATTTGTTTGTTGTTGCCAGAATTGACGAACAAGACCTTCTTGGAACTGCAGCTACACTAAGTGTAGCACGAAAATTGCAAGTGCCAGAAATCAAGATCATTATCAACAAGAAACCGGGAATCTATGAGAACAAGGCTATCATCAAAGAAGTTGAGCAGAAATTCAAGGCCAAGGTGGCAACAATCATACCGATGCTCCCCCTTCTTATCGAAACTGGTAGTCGTTACGTAGTGACACTGAGACATCCAGATAGCGAATTTACAAAGAATATTGAAGAAATCTATCAAATCATGAAATGATGTGAACTTAGAACAGACTCGGTATGTAGACAATTGTAAGAGCTAGAAGTAGAATGATCATACATACAACCAATATTAGTGGAAGTAAATCGGATTGGGTGTCTTCTGGTTCACTCATTTTTTCACTCAACCTGAAAATCACAATGACGTTACACCAAATTAAAGTACTCCTTAACAAGACATTTCTATCTCGTTGCTGTGATTCTGAAACAATCACGGAGGAAATTCGTCAATGGAAATCGACGTAAGATTAGCAACTGCACAGGACCGAGCATTAATCGAGGAGTTTTATAATCGTGAAGGTGAGAATTTTCACCAGTTAATTGCCCATGCTTCATCTACTCCTGTTGGTGCTAGCAACGAAACCATGTTTGTTGTTGCAGTTACAATGAATATGGTAGTAGCTGCTCTCAAGATTGATATTGCAAAGGATCCAGCCCTAGGCAAAGTGGGATTCATCAAGCATTTTGAAATCGAGGATGCTCTCGAAAGTACTAATTTAGGGCTTCAAATGCTTGAGAAGTCAGGTGAGATTGCGGAAAAGAAAGGTCTGAGAGTATTGGATGCGATCTTCGATGCATCGCGAGCTGATCTATTTGACCTCTATACTGAGTCGGGATTCATTGAAGAAAGGAAAGAAGTCTGCCTGCGTAAAGATTTTGGACTCCGGGTATTCTAAAAACCCATATCATTTCACATGCGAACTCAATCCAAGTCTATTGATGGTATCTTTTGTGGGAACACCATCTTTACTCCAGCCACGAAGCTCATAGTATCTATCTAGTGATTTCTCAAAGTCATCTTGGTCAATGAATGCCTTCATACCTTTGGAAGGTCCTATTGTTTCAGATTCCCAAAATCTGGCTGGAACGATGTCATCCTTTCGTGTGATTCCCTCATTAATATTGATAAGACGAATGAGTGTTTCAACTCTCTGCCCGAAATTTGAAACAGCCTCATCATCATAACTAAGACCTGTCCCTCCATTTAGTAGCTGAATTTTCTGGTCGCGTGATAATGGGAAGTGCCATGTGAAATGACAAACGATTAAGGAGTCAGTGAGTATTTTCGTATCACGTTCAGTCACCATCGATTCGATTACATCAAGTGCAGATGACTCGGGTTTTTCTGAAGTCTTTGGCCAGCCTCTGAGATGGCTTGAACCTACATCAGCTGTTGCATATGAAAGTCCAAGACCTTTCTTCCCTCGAGGGTCCCATGCGGCAACTTCTAAACCTTTGACATGAACGGCGAGTTTTTCACTTCCACGACCAATCTCTTTCGCTGCGTTGCGAACTCCTTTTGCGAGCACTTCTCCAATTCCTTCTTTGTAGGCAATCATTCTCATGAGTTTGAGTGCTGCTTCTCCATCACCAAATCTCAATGGGAAACCAATTTCGCTCTCTTTTAGTATTCCAATCTCGAAAGCATCCATAGCAAATCCGATTGCGGAACCTGCACTAATCGTATCTAAGCCTAAGTCATCTGCAAGGTAGTTCAATTGGAAGACTGTCTGTGCGTCACTGATTCCAAGATTCCCACCACACATTCCAAAGGTCTCGTACTCAGGAGTGGATTCCACCTCCACACCAGGGTTACTTGGGTCTTCAGTTTTATACGCATGAGTGCATCTGATTATGCAGTGAGGGCACGAAAGATGATTTCCAGTGATCCATTGCTTAGTCTCTTCCGGCGTAATGGATTCGTATCCTTCTAAGTATGAGTTCTGCCAATTCCTTGCGGGAAATTGACCTCCTTCATTTGCTACTTCGACTAGTACTGCTGTTCCATATTCTTTGAATGCATAGTCTTTTTTGTCATTCCAAATTTTCGTAACTGTTTTTCGGACATCACGAAGAGAATCTGGGTTAGCAGAAGTCATTTTGTTTGTGCCCCTGACAACGATACCCTTGAGATTCTTTGATCCAAGTACTGCACCTGTACCTCCACGACCTGTTTGATGAGCCAATTCACAACAGCCCATAGCGGATAGAACCAAATTCTCTCCTGCCGGACCAATAACATATACTGCTGAGTCTTTCGATGTTTGATCATGAAGTAATCGAGTAGCTTCCTGCGTTCCTTTTCCCCAGACTGCTTTGGCATCTCTGAAGCTCACCTTGTCATTTACAACATGAATCGTGA
>Ga0255052_10001739_pt1 | contig 16173 bp, 8 predicted proteins | sample JV7_2_21_MG_FD_188632 | JGI IMG/M metagenome (GOLD analysis project Ga0255052, IMG submission 188632) | Seawater microbial communities from Jervis Inlet, British Columbia, Canada - JV7_2_21 | ecosystem: Environmental > Aquatic > Marine > Inlet | place: Canada: British Columbia | collected...
TCGACGAGCGCAACGGAGTAACCACGTTCGGCCAGGGTCAGCGCGGTGGAAACACCGGTAAAGCCGGCACCAACCACGCAGATATCTGCCGACTTGGCCCCCTCGAGTACCGGGTAGTCGGTGATTTCATTGGCCGTGGCAGCGTAGTACGACCCGGTGTGCTCCTGTTTTTGGTTGATTGCTTTCATCACATTATTTTGGATATTCAATGAACGTCTTGATTTAAACCGATTGATCGATATAATACAGACATCAGTGCCAGAGTCAAGACAGGTGCGACCCTGAGCATAAGGATCAGATCGATGCCAAAAATCGTAGACCATGATGCGCAACGTGTGAAATTTGCCGAAGCGGCCATGAGCCTTATTGCGCGGCATGGCCTGGACGGCCTGACCATGAGGGCGGTGGCCGCCGAGGCGGGCTTGTCATACGGCTCGTTGTTCCACTATTTCAACTCCAAGGACGAACTACTAATGCACGCTGTTCGTCACACGACCTCGCTGCAGACCAAGCGGCTCAACGAATACACGAACCAGTATTCCGGGCTGAAAGCGCTGGAGCACCTCTTGTGCGACGACGCGATCATCAGCGAGTCTTCGCGGGACGACTGGATGGTCTGGCTGACATTCCTTTACAAGGCGGCATTGCAAGAGTCTTTCGCCAAGATGCATGCCGAGCTGATTGACGGCTGGCTGACAAGAATTACGGGGTTACTGGAAGACGCTCAACAAGCTGGTGAGATCAGTGGAAAACTGGATGTCGGCTTCGAGTCAATGGGTGTCTGGGCGTATTCGGCGGGGATCGGTCAATTGAGTCTGTTACATCCCGAGTTGTTGCCGGTCAATCTGCAGAAGCAGTTGATTACTGCGTATCTCGATAAGCTGCGCGGGGATTGAACCTCGCCGGGCAGGGTGCCTCAGAAGTCGAGCGGCGGTGCCCGGTGTTGGTCTCGGAAGGCCCTCGACTAATTTCATAAATCGAGGGCCCTGAAACAAAACAAATCGGGATCAATATTGCATCGCTTTCAGCTCACAATACTCGTGTAAACCTTCAACACCGAATTCTCTGCCGTTGCCGGATTCTTTGTAACCACCAAAGGGTGCCTCATGATTCGGTTCCGCACCATTAATGGCACATTGCCCTGCTCGAATTTTTCTGGCTATAGATGTCGCCTTGTCCTTGTCTCCTGCCCACACTGCTGAGGCCAACCCATAAGGCGTATCGTTTGCAATATCAATTGCCTGATCAATTTCAGAATACTTGATCATTACCAAGACAGGTCCGAAGACTTCTTCCTGCGCGATGATCATGTCATTCGTAACATCAGCGAATACTGTCGGTGCAACGTAGTTGCCAGTGGTCAATCCCGCTGGCATATCAGTCCCGCCTGTAACCAAACGTGCCCCGTCAGAGACAGCCTGATTAATATAATCAAGTACGGTCTCTTTTTGACCAGCAGATGACATAGGCCCTACGAAAACACTGGGATCGGTCGGATCACCAACAACCAGAGCTTCTGCTTTGGACTTCGCAAGTTCGACCGCCGCGTCATACTTCGACTCATGAATAATCATTCTGGTCAGCGCATTGCAAGTCTGTCCGGTGTTTACCATGACATCATTAATTCCGAAATCTATTGCGGCATCCAGATCCGCTTCTTCTGTAATGATGAATGGAGATTTACCACCCAGTTCAAGGCAAACCCTTTTTACATCGGTTGCCGCCATATTTGATACTTGTATTCCTGCTGAAGTCGATCCTGTAAACGTCACCAAATCAATGTCCGGATGTGAGCTCAGAGCCGCGCCAATTTCTTTGCCACTACCATGAACCATGTTAAATACACCAGGTGGCAATCCAACCGCGTCACACATTTCCGCAAATATAAACAGGTGACTCGGTGTTTGGCTCGCTGCTTTCACCACCATAGTGCAACCAGCTGCGATTGCCGGAGCGACTTTTCCAATCATCTGCCAAATAGGATAATTCCAGGGGTTAATCATTGAACAAACGCCTATCGGTTCAATAACGATGACCGAGTTGCCGACTTCCTTTGTCTCCTCCATGTGCTTTGCCTTACTGGCAAAGGATTCGCAAATAATGGCCAAAGGGTCTACCTGGAACGTAGCGGCGTTTTGAATTGGCATGCCCAGCTCATCAATAATCGTTTGGGTCAAATCAGCATTTCTATTTTCACCTTCTGCCGCGAGTTTTCTCAAGAAACCGGCTCTTTCAGCTGCAGAAGTCTGGGACCAGGAAGCAAACGCGTTTCTGGCTGCACCTACTGCAGCATCAACATCTTCGGCATTGCCATAGGGCACCCTGGCTGATATTTCGCCAGTCGCAGGATTGATAACATCACTCGTCCCCTTTCCAATCGGCTCTACCCATTGGCCGTTGATATAGAATTTGTCGTACGTTCTCATAATTGTCCCTTCCTGATATTTCAAATACTGGAGAGCTACGGACTGTAATTTAACAGACTCTGGAAACCACGTTAATGCTCCCTATACGCACGGGCACGCAGGCATGCTGCATTTGCTAGGATGAACGACCCAAAAACTCCCTTTGCGTAATCCGCCACGTTTTTTCTATCAATTCTGGAGAATCATCTGCGATGACTCGCGATCCGCGTTATGACGTCTTGTTTGAACCTGTACGCATTGGACCTGTGCAGGCGCCGAATCGTTTCTACCAGGTGCCGCATTGCAACGGCATGGGTTTTCTGCGTCCGCGCATGGTGGCCGAAATGCGCGGCATCAAGGCTGAAGGCGGATGGGGTGTGGTGTGTACCGAGTATTGTTCAATTCACCCCAGTTCTGATGACTTGCCACAGCCCTACGCCAGTTTGTGGGATCAGGCAGACATCAAAACTCATGCGTTGATGACCGAGAAAGTGCACGAATATGGCGCCCTCGCGGGGGTGGAGTTGTGGGCCGGCGGCGCCGGCAGCGCCAACCTGCTGACGCGGGAGGTAGCACTGGGCGTCGGTAGCAAGCCAAATGGGGCGGGCAACCCATTTCAGACCCGCGCCATGGATCGGCAAGACATCCGTAACCTCCGTCGCTGGCATCGGGAGGCGGCACTGCGTGCCCGGGAAGCGGGTTTTGACATCGTCTATGTCTATGCCGCGCATTATTATCTCCTCGCCCAGTTTCTTTGCCCCATACACAATCAGCGGACTGATGAATATGGTGGATCGGTGGAAAATCGCGTGCGCCTGGTGCGCGAACTGATTGAAGAGACCAAAGATGCGATCGGTGACACCTGTGCGGTTGCGGTGCGTATGGCAGCCGATGATGGCAACGGCACGCCCGAGCAGCCGGTCTCGGAAGAACGCCGGGAAATGTTCGAAATACTGGCTGAACTGCCCGATCTCTGGGACGTTACCGTTCACGACTACGGACACGAAATGGGCGTGTCTCGTTTCGTCCAGGAAGCTTCCCTGGAAAAAACGATACAATACGTCAAGTCCATCACGAGCAAACCTGTTGTAACCGTGGGGCGTTTTACGTCTCCGGACACGATGGTCTCCCAGATTCGCCGCGGCATCACGGATTTCATTGGCGCGGCCCGTCCGTCCATTGCTGACCCGTTCTTGCCACGCAAAATCGACGAAGGCCGTGCGGAGGACATTCGGGAGTGTATCGGCTGCAATATCTGCTACTCCGGCGATAGCAAGGGGGTACCCATTCGTTGTACGCAGAATCCAACCATGGGTGAGGAATGGCGCCGTGGATGGCACCCGGAACGCATCGAGCCCAAGAGCAGCGATGCCACGGTCCTGGTCGTCGGGGCGGGCCCCGCGGGCCTTGAGGCTACACGAGCGCTCGGTCAGCGTGGTTACAACGTTATGCTGGCCGAGGCTGCAACAGAACTCGGGGGGCGTGTCACCCTGGAATGTCGATTGCCAGGCCTGGCTGAATGGGTCCGGGTGCGAGACTATCGGGTGCAACAGATTCAGACCATGCCGAATGTCGATGTTTTTCTGGACAATCATCTGAATGCGGAAGCTGCGCTGAGCCTCGGCGCGGAACACATTGTCATCGCAACCGGATCCAAATGGCGGGCCGATGGCTATGGTCGTTACCACAGCAGGCCGTGTCTGGACCTGGGACCCGCTAAACAGGTTTTCACACCGGACGACATTTTCATGGGCCGCATGCCGCAGGGCAAGGCATTGGTGTTTGACGATGATCACTACTACATGGGCAGCGTCCTGGCTGAGGCACTGGTAGCGCAAGGCATTGAAGTGTGTTTCGTCACGCCGGAAAACCTGGTATCCGCATGGGGAGCGATGACTGATGAGCAATATCAGACCCAACAACGGCTGATTCAACTGGGGGTGGAGATAATTACCGCTCATGGCCTGGACGAGTTCGACGGCTCCAATGCCCGTTTGAGCTGCGTCTATAGCGAACAAACCCGAGTGGTTACGGCTGACGCCGTCGTGTTGGTTACTGCGCGAACCCCCGTGGATGGCCTCTACCGGGAGATCGCAGCGAAACTGGAATCAGAACCGCCGGAATCTGTCCCTACGCTGCACAAAATTGGCGATTGCGATGCACCGGCCATTATCGCCGCGGCCATCTACGCGGGACATCGTTACGCCAGGGAATTGGGAAGCGATACGGAGCAAAGTGAGGTTGTCCGCCACGACAAGCTGTTCGATCCAGACTGAAATCGAGCTTCCAGTCATTCAGGGACTACATCACTGCCATAAAGATCTATACTTTTAGCCGAGATGAATTGAAGTTACGTTCGATCAGGGGTCAACAATGTCAGAACAACCCAAAAAATTACAATACTGTGTGAATGGCGAATGGCTCACGTCCAGAACCAAGACGTATATGGACTGCTTCAACCCGTCCACGGGCGAAGTGATTGCTCAGGCCCCACAGTGCACGGCAGAAGAAGTGGAATCAGCAGTCGCGGCAGCCAAGGCAGCTTATCCGGGATGGTCCAATACCTCTGTCGTCAAACGCGTTCAGGTGTTGTACAAATTGAAAACACTACTTGAAGAACACCTGGATGAATTGACTGAGCTTTTGGCCAGAGAAATGGGAAAAGCCTGGGAAGAAGCAAAGGGCGACGTTCTAAAAGTAATTGAAGTCGTCGAATTTGCCTGCGGTATGCCGCATCTCATGAAAGGCGAAGCCCTGATGGATTGCAGCACCGATTATGATACGACCATGTATCATCATTCGGTTGGTGTTTTCGCCGGCATCGCCCCCTGGAATTTTCCCGCGATGATTCCGCAGGGCTGGATGGCTCCGATTTGCATCGCCACGGGAAATTGTTTCGTACTGAAAGCCGCCAGTTTTGTTCCTCAAACATCAATGCGGATCACGGAACTGTGGTATGAGGCGGGACTCCCTAAAGGCGTTTTGAACATGGTAACCACCAGCCGTAATGAAGCGGAAATTCTGCTTGAGCATCCTGATATCGCTGGTGTTTCTTTTGTCGGCTCAACCAAAGTTGGCCAGCATATTTACTCGACAGCCGCAGCCAATGGCAAACGGGTTCAAGCGCTGACCGAAGCTAAGAACCACGCCCTCGTGTTAGAAGACTGTGTGCTGGAAAGAACCGCCAGGGGGATTGTCAACGCCTTCTGTGGTTGTGCCGGTCAACGCTGCATGGCGCTTCCGGTTATTTGTGTTGAAGACAGTATTGCCGACAGCCTGGTTGAATACCTGGTGCGATTCTCCTCCGAACTAAAATTGGGACCGGCCTATGATAAAAGCACGGGCCTCGGACCGTTAGTGAACGAGGGACATATGAAATATGTCAGCGATTGGATTCAAACCGGTGTTGATGAAGGGGCTGAACTCGTTCTTGACGGTCGCAACCCTGACGTACCGGGATACGAAAGTGGTTTTTATGTCGGACCGACCATATTTGATCACGTGACTGAAGAAATGACGGTTGGGCGGGACGAGATCTTCGGGCCTGTTATATGCATCAAGCGCATCCAGAGCTTCGAACAAGGCCTGGAAATCATGAACAACAGTGAGTTTGCCAACGGTTCAGCGATTTATACGCAAAGCGGCCATTACGCCCGTGAATTTTCCAAACGAACGCATGCTGGCATGGTGGGTGTGAACGTTGGTATTCCGGTACCGCTGGGGATCTTTGGTTTCACCGGACAGAAAAAATCGTTTTTTGGTGATTTGCATACGATGGGAAAAGACGGCGTAAGGTTCTTCACCGAACTCAAGTGTGTCACCGCTACCTGGTTCACGGAGGACATGGCCTCGGACAAGGTTAATACCTGGGACGGAACCATTGAAATTGAACCAGACGACTGAGATCTTGGTCTCTGGCATCACTAGCTGTGAAAGTTGGTACTTAATCTGACGGCCAAGCGTCATCATTTCACCAAGTGACCGTATCTTGATCACTGCGAACTATGACTCAGACCAAGGAAACTACTTCTTACGATTTCGAGTTCATATCGGACGATCTAAGTCTTTGCGGCACAGTTGAGAAACCCTTGAGAATCACGCCAAGAGGTTCCATCTTGTTGTTGTCCGGCTCCGGCCCGCAAGATAGGGACGAGTCCATTGCGGGCCAAAAGCCCTTTTGCGTGTTATCGCATGCCCTTGCCAATTGGGGATACGTGGTCTTCCGCTGGGATGATCGGGGCGTCGGCGAGTCTGACGGTGATTACTTGTCTGCATCGGCAGAGCACCTTGTCGGCGACGTCATCAACGCGATGTCGGCCATCGAACGAGAAACCGGGTTCGAGAGGCATATATTGATAGGACATAGTCAGGGCACATTGATTGCTGCGGCCGTCGCAGCAAAGCTGTCTTCGAGTGTTGCCGGTCTCGTCTTGCTTGCAGGAATGGGGCTACCTGGTCGAGAAGGCCTGCTTGATCAGCACATACGTATCTGCCAGGCGGAAGGTTGGTCAGATGACGACATCCAATCATCACTCGCACAAAAAGAAACGTTGTTTGGCATCCTCCTTGACGCCCAGGCCGAGATTGATACCGAAATGCCGGCCGCACTGGCACACCAAAACCTCAAAGCGAATCTGCTTGGTGCTTTCGTGGGTAACCTCAAGATTTCGGATATTCCAGATGATGATCGGAATGACTTGGAAAGCACGATTGAGGACCTTCTTGAGTGGGAATGGCGTTACCTTCTAGGCGTGGACCCGACTGCGGACCTTCTGAAAGTGACGTGCCCGGTCCTTGCAATCGTTGGCGACCAAGATTCTCAGGTCGAAGCGGAACGAAATCTTTCTGCAATAGAAAGTGCGTGTATGCGGGGGCACGTGCCGGAAGTTGAGGTACAAGTGCTTGCCGATCACAATCACTTGTTTCAGAAAGCTACGTCTGCGGCATTGTCAGAGTATGAGACGCTCGGGAAGCCATTCGCCGACGATCTGCTATCCATAGTTCGATCGTGGCTATCGCGGAACGAACTGCGAATGGCAAAAGCCGACTGAAGATATCACCACTAACCCAGGCTAAATCTTCATACGACTGGATGAAGGGTCGTAGAAGCCCGTTAGTGAGGCCTGCGCGCTGAAGCGCTCTTTGGCAATCTCGATCTCGAAGGATGCTTCCTTAATGCGATCCGCGGTCAACTCGGGCACCGCGACAAACCCCATGCCAATTGCTGCGCCCACACTATGTCCGTACATGCCAGAGCTCAGGTAACCCACAATATGCCCGTCCATGACAATCGTTTCGTTGTGGTAAAGCAGGGGTTCCGGGTCATCCAGTTTGAATTGCACCAGTCGCCGATCGGGCAGGCCCGCGGCTTTTTGCTGCAGAAACGCTTTACGTCCGACAAAGTCGCAGGCATCGGGCCTGGCCGCAAAACCGAGTCCCGCCTGGATCAGGTTGTCCTCTGCGCCAATATCGTGGCCCCAGTGACGGAACCCCTTCTCCAGCCGCAGGCTGTTGACCGCGTGCAGGCCAACGTTCCGAAGACCAAACTCAGCGCCGGCCTGTTGCAGTTCAGCAAAGAGCTTGCATGTCTCGTCAGCGGGCACAAAGATCTCCCAGCCCAGTTCACCAACATAGGAGAGACGCTGTAACCACACCTCCACACCGGCGACATTGGCGTATCGCCCACGACCGTAAGCGAAGTCGCCGGCACTGACATCGGTATCGGCCACCTTTTCCAACACAGCTCGTGCATTGGGGCCCTGCAACGCCAGACAGGCGAAGTCGGCGCTGATATCACGCAGCTGCACATCCCCATGCAGTTGTTTTTTAAGATGCCAACTGTCCTTATTAAGAGAAGCGATCCCGGTGATAACCATGAAGCGATCCGAGTCGGTTCTGGAGACGGTCACATCGGCCTCGATGCCACCTCGCTCGCTCAGCCACTGGGTATAAACGAGATTGCCTGGCTCCACCGCAACATCGCCAGCACAGATCCACTGCAACGCATTTTCGGCATCCGGTCCGGACACCTCAAATTTGCCGAATGACGAGATATCGTAGATACCCACGCTCTCCCGCATCGACCTGTGTTCTTCGGCGTAAAACTCAAACCAGTTCTGACGTTTATAGCTGTACTCGTATTCGGCTTTGGCGCCGCCCTGTGCAAACCAGTTGGGACGCTCGTAACCGGCCACCTCACCAAAACAGGCACCCTGCTCTTTGAGCACCTCGTGCAATGGAGATTGAATTCGGTTGCGGGCAGTTTTGTACTGGTAGAAGGGCCAATGCATCGCGTAGGTGTGACCCAGGGCCTCAGGAATACGCGCCTCGATATAGGCTTGCTCGCGCTGCACCGGGTGATGGCGGCGCACGTCGCACGCCCAAATGTCGCCCGATGGGTGGCCGTCGATGATCCAGTCCGCCATCAGTTTTCCGAGACCGCCGCCGGCGCCGATGCCCTTGGAATTAAGGCCGCAGGCGACAAAAAAGTTGTCCACCTCGGGCGTCGGTCCCAGCAGATGCAGATTGTCGGGAGTGAAGCTCTCAGGGCCGTTAAAGAAGGTGCGTATACCGGTTTGCTCGAGAACGGGCTGGGTCTCAACTGCCCGCAGCAGGTACTCTTCGACATCGTCAATGCCGCAGGGGAATTCGTCGAAACTGAAATCCTCGGGGATGCGATCCATGGGGCAACCGCGGGCATTGTGCTCGAACCAGCCCACAATCATCTTCCCGGTTTCTTCCTTGAAGTAGACGCCCTTGTCAAAATCTCGCAGCACTGGACGCCTGCCCAGTCCGTCTATGTCATCCGTAACCACATAGAAGTGTTCACAGGCATAGAGCGGCAGATCGACGCCAATTTTTGCGGCGATGTCCCTCGACCAGAGCCCCCCGGCCAACACGACCTTATCGGCCGCTATCGAGCCCTGCCCGGTCCTGACTCCAACTGCTCGATCGTCCTCGACCAGAATCTCTTCCACCTTGACATCCTGAAGCACCTGGGCCCCGTGCATGCGAGCCCCCTTGGCCATGGCCATCGTGGTATCGACGGGGCTTGTCTGGCCGTCTTTTTCAATATGGAGAGCTCCCAGAATGCCATCGACATTGATCTCCGGGTAAAGCTCGGCCAGACGTTCGTTGCCGATCATCTCGGACTCAACCCCAAAAACACTGGCCATGGAGGAGGTCCGGCGCAACTCTTCCAGGCGCTCGGGCGTTCGGGCCAGGGACAGACTGCCAATGCGCCGGTAACCAGTGGCCTGCCCGGTCTCCTCTTCGAGGGACGCGTAGAGTTCATGGCTATACCTGGCCAGACTGGTCAGATCGGGGGTGGGCCAGAGCATGCTGACAAGACCTGGCGCATGCCAGGTGCTACCGCAGGTTAGCTGTTTACGTTCCAGCAGCACCACATCGCTAATGCCGCGCTTTGCCAGGTGATAGGCGATGGAACAGCCGATGATGCCGCCGCCAATAACAACGATCTGCGCCGCGGAGGGGAGTTCTTTTTTGTCTGTCATACCGGCCTTTCCTTTAAATTTCTGTTTCCATTAGTAGTGGCGCGCCTCAGATGACGTCAGTACTGCTGACACTGAGTTTTTTGACCGCTAACTATAAATGCCATTAGGTTCCCGTCCGGCGCCGATTTCCACCTCCCCTACATGGCGGTAAGGCCTCTCGTCACTTACCCGTTGGCCCCGACAGAAAATGCCGGGCCATGCAGAACGTCCTTGCCTCGTTGATGATGCATGTGATCCGCGAGCCAGCCGAGCGGCAGTTGTAACACCACGCCGCCCAAGGCAAACACTATCAACAACGACAAGCTACGCGCCTCAGACCGCTACATCCCGATAGAATTTCCTATCCTTTGGCAAGCTCCATGGCCAGGTTCGCGGCAGTCGTCGCTACCCGGTGGCGAGGACAATGCAAGGCAGAATCGTATCCGCGATGCCGGGCGAGGTGCCGCCGCGCCGCTTCAATATTCATACCGCCTTCTGCAAGCGCATCCTCGAATTCGCTCCGGGCGTGCTGATGAGCTTTGAAGAGCATCATCTGTATACGACTATGGACGCTGGCCTTGCCATCACCAGTGGTTTCAATCGAATAGAATGCCGTGTTGGGATTCTGCGCCGTCGTCAGACTTTGCACACCGTCGGACACGGCAGAACTGGGCATGCAGCCAAACGGTTTGACTGAGAGGACCAGGTGGGCGCGCTTGTTCTGCGCTATCTCCATGAATTTGCCGACCTCCATGAATCCTTCACCGCCGCGAACGTCAAGGCCATAATGCTCGTCACTCAACTTGGCCAGTTTCGTGATATCAGGCAAATGAAGGCGGGAGACGCCTGCTGCACGCGCAAATGAGCGAATTGTCGACAGAAGGACTTGCTCGAGCACCCGCGTTACTGCCATCCGCTTCCATGCGTTCACCCCGGCGAGACCGCGCCTTGCCCGGTCTGCACCGCGCAGTCGCATTCGCATTGCCAGATCATGTTTCTGCTCCCACAGCAGGAACAGCATCCAGCTAAATATTGGTTGCGTCGATACTTCGGCACCTTCCTCTTCGAGGAAGCTGTGAAGCTGGTAGTTGCCGTCCCCCTCAGTGGTCATTGCCCAGATTTCACCGATCACGGACACCATCGGTTTGGGCTGCAGACGGTCAATCGCAACTGCCTCAAACAACGCCCGACATTTTCGCAAAGCAGGCCTGACTGGCTTGCCGTTTTCAAGTGCCTCAATGACGTAAAGGCGGCTCTTTTCCATGGCGGAATTCGTTGCTCCTTTTTCGGCTTCATATGGGCGGATCCGATTCCCGAGCAGGTTAAGAATGTCGCCCGCAAGCATGGCTTTCACGAGAGCCTTGGTGAGGGGCAGGTCAAACTCGATACCGCCATTGGTATCACTACCGCCATCGACCAGGCCAGTTTGAGCTAACTGCTCAATGCGAAACCCTTCGTAACCTGCTTCGCGCAGCGTCTTGCGATACTCAGTTGCATACATGCCGAAGCGGCAGGGCCCACAGCCGCCGGCCGTTAGAAACACGAAGTCGCGAATCAGGCTGTCCCGCGCATATCCTCTCGCCTCCAGGTCGCGCAACGCACCAACGAGATTCCCAATGGTGTAATAGGTGGGGTTGCACTGACCACGATTTCCGAATTCCTTGCCGATGTTGAGCGCCTTGTTATTAGGCACCGGCAGCGCCTCCATGTTGTATCCAAGACCACGCGCTGCCGCGCAAAAAAACGTGTCGTGATTAAGCGTAAGCCCGGCCATCCAGATTGTTGTGCTGCTGCGCTGTGCCCGTGTAAAGGGCAGGGAAAAGCACTCCCGCCAATGAACGCGACTCGCCGCGCCGACTGCTCGCTGATAACTATAGTCTTGTTGTTCCATCTGCAAGACGTCCCCGTGCGGCGGGGCATATTCGCTGTTCGTAGACTCGCTCCTCATGCTTGTTCTCCTGTCACCAACTTGAGTCCGGATCGCCGGGGTCTAGCCCGGACTCGTACTGCATTCGCGGTTTTTCGCTGCAATTCCTCCGCATGTCTCGATAAGGTATAGGCAAATGTCCTGGTCCGAATTGCAATCGATCCGACCGCCTTGTTTGCGTCGAGATCATGCATGATGAGTCTCGGCGTGCCTGCGGCTTTTAGGATTGCATCCATTAAGCCGTAGGTCGGCGCATCGTGCCCGCACTTGAAACTGGATAAGTCGAGGACGGCCACATTCGGATGTCGTGCGGCAAACTTGGCTCCCCAGATCTTTTGCGTCGAATTAACAGAAAAATTCTCGGGCCAGACGTCACGAACATCAAACACGTCGTCTATATGACCGTCTCGCATGTCGTCCACGAACCAGCGGCGCAGCCACGCCGGGTCCTTGGGAATTGAACGTACCGTCAGGACCGGGTATCCGAGAGCTTGTAACTCGCCTGGGATACCATGATTGATACCAGTGTCGGCGTGATACGGGCGTCCCAGCAACAATACGGCCATGCGGCCCTCGCGCTCAACTTCTTCGAGTAGCATCCTGCCCCTGTCCTCGAGCATGCGCTCGAATTGCTGCAACGCCTGCCAGGCACAATTCAACGCAAACTCGTGTTCGTCACGTGTCAATCGCAGCCGCTCGCCCCATGCTTGCCATAGTTGTTCACTCAGCAAGTACGGCTCGGAGAGATTCAGCGCCACGTCAACATAGTCGATGCTCGCCTGGGCAAAGAAGTCGCGTTCCTTGGTAAAAGCGGCACGCATGACTTTGGGCGTTCCCGCAACAACCGTGCAGCTGACGCAGTCCACGACATTCGACAGAAAGCTTGGCGTGTGTGTCACGCCCGGGAAAAACAGATAGTCCAATGGTCCGGTGCGTTTACTGATGTGTTTCTCGAAGAGCAGATTATGGAAGTGCGCCTGCACCACCTTGCTGGGATAACAGGGATCGACACTGCCGTACTTGCTTCCTTGCGCAAACAACTTTTCGGTTGTCGGGTCACTCCAGACCAGTTGGTTTTGCGGCACGCCAAGCGTTTCGAAATACTGGCGAAACATCGGCGCTACAGTAAAAAGGCTGAGTACCCGGGGTATGCCAATACGCAAGCCGCGGCGATATTGCGTCGCGCCCTTCGGGCTGCGAACGAGTTCGCGTTTAACCGGCAGTCGACTAATCTTGCCGACCCAGTTACTGCGAACAGCGACGTCATTGACCAACAACCCGGCCGGCGGCAACGCCGTTGGTTCGTGCAGATGTTTGAAAGCGAGTTCTGCTTCAACTTCAGCCATGTTGGGAAACTCTTGTTGCAGGTGTTTTCGCTTGTGGGTGATTACCTTGAGGGCTTCCTTGTTTTCTACCGTGCCTTTCTCACAGGAAAAGCCTGCGATATAGCGAACACTGTCGCCCTCAGCCGTCACTGCGTCAATGAACGTGCGCGTGCATTGATTAGTACAGGCACTGCAGCGCGTACCGACATCGTTACGCGTTGTGTATTTCAGGTTTATCGCTTCATCAATGCCGATGAAACTTGAGTCACCACGTTTCCGCACAACCCGCAGGGTTTCCATGGCGGTCCCGATTGCACCTGCCTCTCCACAGTGCGGGTGAACATATATTCGTGCGCCGGAGACACGCTGCCGTATGTAGTCAACCTGAGACTTCACTGCAGCGAGGTTTTTCTGCGTACCACCCTGCAATACGAAATTTCGCCCAAACTCGGCGAGGCGCGGCACGCCTACAACGTATTGCCAGATGTTCTTTGGCAGAACCAACGCCAGCCCTGCCAGCAATTCCTCCTTGCTGAATCCCTCGCGCTGAAAATTGACACGATCGGTATCGAGGAACACGGCACAGCCGTAACTGAACACCGGGGTAAGGGTTGCCTTGAACGCGGTCTCCGCATAATCGGTGACAGGGATGGCAAACTGTTCAGCCATCGACTGCAATAACATGCCGTTGCCAGCAGAACACTGGTTCGACAGCTTGAAATCCTTGATGTCGCCGTTTTGCAGGAATAGGACTTTGATATCCTGCCCGCCGATATCACAGATGACATCTGCATCGGGAAAGCACGTCAGGGCTGACATCATGTGGGCGACAGTCTCAACGATGTTGACGTCGCCGCACATGGTTTTGCAGAGTACGGGCGCTGCATAACCCGTCGCACCGAAACCGATCACCTGCAACTCTGCGCCCTGCCGTACTATCGATTCTTTTATCTCGGTGAGAAGCTCCTTGGTGTCCTGGATGGGATTGCCGCCACTCAGGCGATAGGCTTTGCGTATGACCTGTTCATTCTCATCAACCAGTACAGCCTTGGTCGAGGTTGACCCTGCATCCAGACCAATGGCCGCCCGCACGATCCGGCCACGCTTAAACACCGGCGGATCAAAGACAGGGACCTTGAATTCGTTCAGGAATCTCGGAATTTCGGCAGCAGACCTGAACAGTGGCGGACCTGATTCGACTGCTAATCGCGCTGTGCGTCCGGTGGCGCAGTATTCCTCGAGTCCCTCTGTACCCTTGTAACTGACCTGCTCGGTCTTGCCAAAGTCGATGCGACCAAACAGAACGGCGCCGTACGCCGCGAAAAACTCGGAATCTTCCGGTACGACGATAAGCTCGTCGATGGGACAGCTTTGGTCATAGGCGTAGCCGCGCTGCTCCCAGGTTTCCGGAATCCGCTTGCGCCAGCATTCCTGAAGAAACGGCAGAAAGGTATTGGGACCGCCAAGCAGTAATACTCGCGAACGCAGAGTGTTACCGCGCGTCAGCACTGACAGGTTTTGATTAACGATCGCGTCGGCCAAGGAGTTCAGAACTTCCTCGGCGGGCAGTCCGGCCTTTATCAGGTTGGTTACGTCGGTTTCGGCAAAGACGCCGCACTTGGCTGCGACGTGATGCAGACACGACGGGTCAAACTTGATCTCGGCAAGTCGGTCGGCGGGAAACCCAACCTTGACCAGGCACTTGTCGATCGTCGCGCCAGTTCCTGACGCGCACTTGTCATTCATCGAGGTCATCGCACGGCGTTCACCGCTCACCTCGTCTTCCTGGAATACTATAATCTTGGCGTCCTGTCCGCCGAGTTCGACAACGGAGCCCGCGTCCGGGTAAGCACGCTCGACCGCCATCGTAACGGCATTCACTTCCTGGACGAAACGCGCACCAATTATGTTACAGATCGGGCCGGCCCCTGACCCGGTTATGAATATTCGCCATTCGCACTCGGCCATATTTGGGAACGACAATTTTATTCTGCGCAGAAACTCAAGTGTCTTTTCTGGCTGTCGAGTTTCATGTCGTTCGTAGGACTTCCACAACAACCGGTCGGTAGCCCGATCCATTACGACCGCCTTAATAGTGGTGGAACCAACATCAAGACCAATCAACATTATTGTTTTTCCTCGAATGGCTGAGTGCCTGGAACATCTGCCTGCGTCGATGTCTCTGACGCGTTACCGGGCTGAGCATATGACTTGCATATGTAGCTCTTCTCTGTTGACCGGTGCCGCGCTTCGGGCATGCGCCAGAACAGACGGCGGTGCCCGGTTAATGATTCTCATCAACATGTGCCAAAAACACCTGAGGAAACGCTAACGATTTCCTGAGGACGATACCTGGCCTTAATTGGCCTGAATTGGGCTGTTGTCCTTCCCAGACGCAGGTAGAATGGACCACTAAGAACCGGGGGAAGCCATGGCCTCATTGTGGAGCGAGCTAAGACGGCGCAACGTCGTCCGCGTGGGCGTCGCCTATGTGATTGTGGCCTGGCTGATCGCTCAGGTAACGGCACTTGCTCTCGACAGTTTTGCTGCGCCGGACTGGGCCATGAAGACGGTTCTGTTTCTGCTGCTCATCGGATTCCCCCTGGCGCTGTTCTTCACCTGGGCCTTCGAGCTCACTCCCGAGGGCATCAGGTTCGAAAAGGACGTGGTCCGCTCTGAGTCCATGGCTCAACTCTCAGGCCGCAAGTTCGATTTCACTATCATCGGGCTACTGGCGATAGCGGTTGTGTTTCTCGTCGTGGACAAGTACGTGCTGCGCGATGAACCAGCGCCCGTTGTGACAGAGCAGATCGAGCTGCCTGTTCAACCCCTGGAGAAGTCCATCGCCGTCTTGCCCTTTGCGAATCGTAGTGCCAACGAGGAGGATGCATTTTTCGTCGATGGTATCCACGATGACATTTTGACGCAGCTGAGCGCTCTCTCCTCGCTTGAGAAAGTCATCTCTCGAACGTCCGTGGAGCAGTACCGGGAGACCAGCAAGACCATGCCACAGATCGGTCAGG
>Ga0255052_10001740_pt1 | contig 16172 bp, 15 predicted proteins | sample JV7_2_21_MG_FD_188632 | JGI IMG/M metagenome (GOLD analysis project Ga0255052, IMG submission 188632) | Seawater microbial communities from Jervis Inlet, British Columbia, Canada - JV7_2_21 | ecosystem: Environmental > Aquatic > Marine > Inlet | place: Canada: British Columbia | collected...
AGCCAGTCTTCCGGTTCGGGGATTGATAATCGCGATATGTTTGAAAACCAGGCAGGTGCCGAGGATACGCTCAAGATTCACCTCACCTGGCAGCTTGACTGTGCGCATATATCGGAGACTGATCATGACATCGGGCTCGCGATTATCGACGCTATCGACGATAGCGGATATCTCAACGAAACTATCGAAGACCTCCACGAAGGCCTGGTGCAACAACACGAGACCCTGGAGCTCGATGAAGTCGAAGCAGTATTGCACCTGGTGCAACGTTTCGATCCGGTAGGAGTCGCGGCCAGCTCACCGAGCGAATGCATGGCTATCCAACTGGAGCAATACGATCCTGAAACGCCTTGTCTTGCCAAGGCAAAGGTCCTGGTTGACAAGTACCTCGAACAACTTGCCAGTAACGATGTAGCATTGCTTAAGCGTCGCTTGCAGGCCAGTGACAGCGAATTAGCGGAAATCATCAAGCTGATCCAAACCACCAATCCGCACCCGGGTCACAGTATCAGTGAAAACCACGCCGAATACGTTGTACCGGATGTTTACGTTAGCAAGCATTCCGGACGCTGGAGAGTCAGCATCAATCCGGAACATGCCCCTCGCCTCAGGGTGAATGACCAATACGCAAACCTGATCAAGCGCAGCGATAGTAGCGACCAGAATACCTATTTAAAAGATCATTTGCAGGAGGCGCGCTGGTTTATCAAGAGTCTGCAAAGCCGCAACGAAACCTTGCTACGTGTCGCAACAGCCATTGTTGAACGTCAGCATGCATTTCTTGATTATGGCGAAGAGGCGATGCAGCCAATGGTGCTTCGCGATATTGCGGAATTGTTAGAATTACACGAATCCACAATTTCGCGAGTGACCACTCACAAATACATGCACACTCCGCGTGGCATACTCGAATTCAAGTACTTTTTTTCGAGTCACGTGGGTACCGCCGATGGCGGTGAATGCTCGGCCACGGCGATTCGGGCAATTATCAAAAAATTCGTCGCCGCCGAAAAGCCGGAGAAACCATTAAGCGATAACAAGATCGCAACTTTGTTGGAGCAACAGGGAATTAACGTAGCCAGGAGAACCGTAGCCAAATATAGGGAGGCGTTAAATATTCCACCATCCAACGAGCGTAAACGTCTCTTTTGAGACATTAACGGTTCGCAGCGATGCGAACCCCACAGCCGAGGAGATTACAGATGCAAGTCAGTTTAAGCGGTCATCATGTAGAAATTACTGAATCCATGCGCAACTATGTTAATGAAAAGGTCGGAAAGCTTGATCGGCATTTCGACCAGGCGCTGGACATCCATATCGTACTAACTGTGGAAAAACTGCGCCATAAGGCAGAAGCCACATTGCATGTCAGTGGCAATAACCTGCATGCCGATGATGTACAGGAAGATATGTATGCCGCGATTGATGGCCTTGTTGATAAACTTGATCGTCAGGGAAAGAAGCACAAGGAAAAACTGAAGAGCCACCGGCTTAAGGGCGCGCCTGCGGAGCTAGCCTGAAATCAAACCAGGGGGAGCAAGCTCCCCCTTTTTTTGCCCGAAACGAGATCCATTACACTTGCATACTCGGTCAATTCGACTAAGATTCGCGCATCAATTTCAGGTAGCCCGCATTTAAGCTTCGAATAATGACAATTTCTGCACTTTTGTCACCACAAAGTATTTTCCTGGATACTGAAATTACCAGTAAAAAAAAGCTCCTCGAATTGATCGCTAATATCGTGGCTGATCGAACCCAACTTTCAGAATCGGCGATATATAATAACCTGTTGAATCGTGAACGTCTGGGCAGTACAGGCCTGGGCCTGGGTTTTGCCGTACCCCATGCGCGCCTGGAAAACCTGGACCATACCATGGGCTTTTTATTTCGACTGAAGGATCCGGTAAATTTCGAATCACCCGACAATCAGCCGGTCGACCTGGTATTTACCATCGTCATTCCCGAACAAGCGACCGAAGAGCACTTGATCATACTGTCCTCGCTCGCCAGTATATTTTCCAGACCAGAGGTTTGTGAAGCGATCCGAAGCGCGGCTAGCAAGGAAGAAATCGCACAAATCATCGAATCGGCCGAGCAATGAGATCCTCGTTAAAAATTCGTGAATTTCTATCCCGGTACCAGCAAAAACTAAAACTAAACTTCACTTCTCGCGAGGTCGGTCTTGAGCGCGAGATCAAATTATCGCGCCAGGCTTCGAACACCTTCGACGCAGCCGACTATTTCAATGTAATCCGCACCTCGAGTGTTGTCGTCGTCGGCTACCAGGAATCTCGCTATATCCAGAAGCTCGGTGCCGATGAACAAAAAAGCCTGTTCAAAAGACTTTTTCACGGACCGGTTTGCGCGATTATCTGCAGCCAGGGCAACCTGCTCCCAGACACCACAATCGAACTTTGCGAGGATAACGAAGTGCCGGTACTGCATTCGGAACTAAGCGATTCCGAATTGCTCGAAAATACCCGCTACCTGCTGTCGCAGGCCCTGGCCGAGAACACCAATGAACACGGTGTTTTTATAGAGGTCTACAGTATCGGAGTCTTTATTACCGGTAAAACGGCAATCGGGAAAAGCGAACTGGCCTTGTCACTGATCTCCAAGGGTCACCGGTTGATATCCGATGATGTTACGTTATTTTCACGCAGTACTCCGGATAGGGTTGAGGGCCGCAGCCCACAACTGCTCACCGATTTTCTGGAGGTTCGGGGACTGGGTGTCGTCAACATACGTGCGATGTTTGGCGCCAACGCTTTAACCAGCAGTATGCCGCTAAGTCTTATCGTCAACATGGTCGAACTTGATCGCGCTAACAAGACCGAATTTGATCGACTCGGTAACAATCTCAAAATGCGAACTATTCTGGGCCTTGAATTTCCCGAGGTGTCTCTCCCGGTAGCGCAGGGACGTAACCTGGCGGTGTTGGTGGAAGCAGCAACCCGCAACCATTTACTACAAATAAACGGGTACAATGCCGCACAAGATTTTATCGCGCGCCAAAAGCAGGCTGTTTCGCAGGATTTAGAACCTTCAGACTAAAGCTTCGAGGACGACAGTAAAGTGAAACTGGTGATTGTCAGCGGCCTGTCCGGCTCTGGAAAACCCGTAGCCCTGCATACCCTGGAGGATGCGGGATATTATTGCATCGATAACCTGCCGCTTGGAATGTTACCGGAACTCGTCGATAACATGATCAATACCACTCCAGAGCCATACGACCTGGTAGCGATTGCTATCGATGCCCGCAGCGGTGCCGACAATTCAGATCGTTTCGATGTCATCATGCAACAGATTAGCAAGCATCCACTGCAGCTTAAAGTTCTGTTCCTGACCTCGGATACTTCCAGGCTGCTAAAAAGATTTAGCGAAACCCGTCGCAAACACCCACTTTCCAGAACCGGCTTGCCATTAGCCGATGCCATTCAGCAAGAAAGGAAACTGCTTGAAGATATACACGCCAACGCCGATCTTGCGATTGATAGTTCAAATTTAAGTGTGCACGAACTACGGCAAATGATCATTGACCAACTTGTATCACAAACAACTTCAGAGATGGGCGTATTGATTCAGTCTTTCGGTTTTAAAAACGGCGTCCCGCCCGATACCGATTTCGTTTTCGATGTCCGTTGCCTACCCAACCCTCATTGGGAAAAAAATCTGAGGCCATTAACCGGATGCGACCAGGCGGTGGTCAAGTACCTCGAAAAATACCAAGACGTCGAGAAAATGTTTGCATCAATCTATTCTTTTCTGACTGACTGGATTCCACGATTCGAAAAAGAGAATCGCAGTTATATGACGATATCGATCGGTTGTACCGGTGGCAAGCATCGCTCGGTATACCTGGCAGAGCGAATCGCCGCCGAATTCAAAAAGGACCGCGGCAACCTTTCCACCCGTCATCGGGACATGACATGAGCGTCGGGATACTACTGATAACTCACGAAGATATAGGTGCGCAACTTTTCAACGTCGCCAGGACAATTTTCAAGCAGCCCTCGATACCGGTTTCTGTGGTGTCGGTACCCGCGGACCTCGAACCCGCGGTACTCGGCAAGTATGCGGATTTGATACGAAACGCAATACAGGATCACGATAATGGCCAGGGTGTGCTGGTACTCAGCGATGTATATGGAGCGACACCCGATAACCTGGCCAGGTATTTCAGTAGTGATTGCAATGTCCGAGTCGTCAGCGGGATTAACTTGCCGATGCTGCTGCGTGTGTTGAACTACGCGCAACAACCACTGGGGCAACTATGCGAAACCGCTCTCAATGGCGGTAGAAGCGGTATTCAACTGAACAAAGAATGATCATCGAAAACATTACCATCGTGAACAAGCTCGGCCTGCATGCGCGTGCAGCTTCCAAGCTTGTAAACTGTGCAAGCCAGTTCGAAAGCGAGGTATTCATTACTCGCAAGGGTAATCGTGTTAACGCCAAGAGCATAATGGGCGTTATGATGCTTGCCGCCAGCAAGGGTGCTGAACTCGAACTGGAGGTCGAGGGTAACGACGAACAGGCCTGCCGCGACGAGATAGTGGAGTTAATAAAAGATCGCTTCGGCGAAACCGAATGACCGGAACATGATTGAAGAAGATATCGAACAGCTGCGTCAGGAAGTATCGGTTGCGCTTGAAACCGACGACAATGTCGAGATATTAAAATTATTAAGCTCTGTCAACGTCGCAGAGATCGCCATACTGCTTGACTCGCTGCCCGCGCAGCAACGCGATTCGATCTGGCCCCTGATCGAACCGAGTGATCTGGGTGCGGTACTGCTTGAAACCCAGGACGATATTAGCGACGCCAAGCTCAAAGAACTCGATCCTGAAGAGATCGCCGCCATCGTCGAAACCCTGCCGGACGTCGATGATCAGGCCGATATCATACTGGCGCTACCGACCGACAAGCTTGTACAGACCCTGCATACGCTGGATGCGAACAAGCGTGAGATGCTCGAATCGGTATTATCGTACAGCGAGGATACCGCTGGCGGCCTGATGAACATCGACCAGGTCACGGTACGCGCCGACGTATCGCTCGACGTGGTGTTGCGTTACCTGCGCATTCGCGGTGAGTTACCCGATCATACCGACCAGTTATTCGTCACCGACCGTCACGATCATTACTTGGGTTCATTGTATTTACGTGACTTGCTCACCAATGACCCGGAAGTTGAAGTTAAAAGTATTATGCGCACCGATGTCGACGCGATGCACGTGCATATGTCTGATAACGAAGTAGCCCGTGAATTTGAAAAATACGACCTGGTGAGTGCGGCAATCGTCGACGAGGAACACAGACTGATCGGTCGTATTACCATCGATGACGTGGTCGACGTTATTCGCGATGAAGGCGATCACTCTGTTATGAGTATGGCCGGTCTGTCCGAAGAAGAAGACATGTTTTCACCGGTGCTGGTCACCTCCAAACGACGCGGCATCTGGCTTGGAATCAACCTGCTGACCGCTTTTCTGGCCGCTTATGTCATCGGCTTTTTTGAAGATATTCTCGACCAGGTAGTCGCGCTTGCAATCCTGATTACAATCGTACCCAGCATGGGCGGCATCGCTGGTTCCCAAACTCTCACTATCGCAATCCGCGGACTTGCCCTCGGACAACTCGGTAGTTCCAACTACCGTTCACTGATTAAAAAGGAGATATCGGTCGGATTTCTAAACGGGCTGATGTGGGCGCTGGTGGTGGCTTCGCTTTCAATAATCTGGTTTGGAAATTTCGCGATTGGCATGGTTATCGCATTCGCGTTGGTCGTAAACCTGCTGGCAGGAGCGCTTGCGGGAGCTGTTATTCCGGTCGTCTTGCGTCAGATTGGTATCGACCCTGCAATCGCCGGTGGCGTAGTATTGACCACGGTTACCGACGTTGTCGGTATCATTGCGTTTCTCGGTCTCGCAACCCTGGTTTTGGGCTAGTACTCCTTCAATGGGATATCTTAGGATGCAGCCAGTCAGGAAGCGGTTAGCTGCTAGGCGTGCGACCGCGGGACTAGCCGTAGCTAATTCAAGGGAGCACAACAACGCAGATGATCGCTTCCTGTCTGGCCCGAAGGGAGCGCCCCAAAATTGACCAATGCTGCGTTGCAGTCCTTGTAAAGGGCATGCCATTCCCTGCGGACTGCGCCTTGCCTTGGCCAATTTGGGGCGCTCTGCATCCTAAGATATCCCATTGAAGGAGTACTGTGAGTCTGTCGGACTTAGGGAATCGTAGCGAGGCGAGTGGGAAATCGAGTCCATATCGACACCAACTAGTTCAAGCGCCTCGGGATCGATTTCGAGATCGAATCTGCTGCCACTGCTGCCGATGCGATTTGCGTTAACCCAGGCATCTGCAATATGGATTGCACAGGCAGTCAACATAAACTCCCCACTGCCTGACGGATTATGATGCATCGCTACAGGCTCCCAGATCGACTGCGGAAGTTTCCAGAACTCGAGTAAGCATCCACCAATATCTGCATGCGAGTAGCTCAGTATTTCGCACTCAAGTTGATCCATGGCCATTCCGCTGGCATCTCGTTTTTCCAGCAAGTTACTCATCAGGCTGGGTAACTTCAGATACATCACCAGGCGCCCCAGGTCATGCAACAGGCCGGGGATATAGTAGCTTTGGGCACCTGGAATTCCGGCGGATTGACCGATCTCGCGCGACATAATGCCAACCGCGACACTGTGTTCCCAGAAGCTGGCCATATTTACTTTGCCGGAAGGTATTCCCTCAAAGGCCTGGATCACTGCCGTGACCAGGACCAGCTCGCGAATCTGGCGCAAGCCTATTGTACTCACCGCCCGTTCGATGGATTCAATCCTGGTAGGAAAACTGTAAAAAGCGCTGTTCGCCATGCGTAACATGCGTGCACACAAATCCGGGTCACTGTGTAACAGGCCTGCAATCGAATCAGTGGTCGATTTCGGATCGACAATCAATTCCTCGAGGCGATAGTAGATATCAGGCAGGCTCACCAGTTTATCGACTTCTTCAACCAGAAGGTGAAGACCGGTGATTCCTTGCGCCGCGGCGACGTCTAATGGATTAACGCTGGCCATATTTGCCTTATCATTCGCTAGGCTTTGAGCTTAGTAGAAAAAAAAGCATTATTCCCAAAGCAATGCCGCACCATAAACACCACTGGCATCTCCTCGCTCGGCTTTCAGTATCAAAGTCTCGACAAAGTCAGAGAACACGTAAGCGGGAAGCCGTGCTGGAACCTCGCTATAGATTGAATCAATATTTGACATGCCACCGCCCAAAACAATTGCATGTGGATCAATAATATTAATGACATGGGCAAGCGCCCGGGCCATCTGATCGTGGTAGCTGTCAAGCATCCTGCGACACTCGGTATCGCCCGCATCGGCAGCGGCAATAATCTCCTCGCTCGAAAGCGAACGTCCAAAACGAGCCTGAAAACCTTGTGCCAATCCGGGCCCAGAAAGAAAGGTTTCGATACAGGCGGTCTTACCACAATAGCAGTCGGGAGAGCCGTCCACATTAGTATGCCAGGGCAACGGATTATGCCCCCATTCCCCACTGATCGAGTGGGGTCCGTTGACCAATTTACCGTCGATCACCAGGCCACCCCCGGTACCGGTTCCGATAATCACGCCAAACACAATCCCGTAATCCCTGCCAGCACCTCCGAGCGCTTCCGACAGGGTAAAACAGTTGGCATCGTTGTCGATGCGAATCCTGCGTTGCAGCAAATTTTCAACATCGCTCAAAAACGGACGTCCATTCATACAAACCGTATTTGAATTGCGCAACAATCCCGTTGCCGGTGAGATCGCACCCGGAATACCAATACCGATGGTCATTTCCTGTTTAACGTTGGCCTCTGCGTTTATCACCAGGTCGACGATCATGGCCAGAATTTCATCGTAACTGTGGGCCGGGGTGGCGACACGTTCACGATAGACCGGGCGCTGATCAGGGTCCAGAACAAGCACTTCGGTTTTGGTTCCACCGAGATCGATTCCCAGTCTAAATTTCATTACGACAGCCTGAATTTGATTTCACAGTAATCGGCTTATACATATTTTTTATGAATTTTTTAACAAAATAGTATTTTTTAATTAGCGAAATTTCGAGGTAAATTAAATCAATAAGCTAGAAGCCTTTGTTGACGCCATTTATAGCAATAAAAGCCGACTTATCCACAGGATATTCCCTGTATCTCCACAGAGACATACACAACATAATGTACTTGACCTTCCGGCAAAACACATTATATTGTGTATCTGGTAAATATTCACTGAAAACTAATATTAAAGGCTGGCTGGTTCTTTCCAATCCACAAATAGCACAAATACTTGTACGCGATAGTTATAAATTACTTTAACTATCCATAAGGAAGAAATAGCCGGAAGTAACAATCGCGGATCATATTCGCGCAGTAATTTTTGAAATCACGGATCGGGCTTTAAATGCAAAATATTGAATCACCCTTAACAGAGGCAGCTGTCGCACCCGTTAAGACAGCGCCGGTAGTAGCAGCAGACAACAGCAACGCACTTAGCAATAACTACAACGTCGTACGACGCAACGGCAAGTTAACCAGTTTTGACAAAGACAAGATTGCGGTCGCAATGACCAAGGCATTCCTGGCCGTCGAAGGTGGTCAGGCAGCCGCTTCGTCCCGGGTTCATGAAACCGTAGAAAAGTTAACCAATCTCGTAGTCGATACGCTGACTCGACGTCAGCCTGATGGTGGCACCTTCCATATAGAGGATATCCAGGACCAGGTCGAACTGGCCCTGATGCGCAACGGTGAACAGAAAATTGCGCGCTCCTACGTGCTTTACCGCGAAGAACGCTCAGCCGCGCGTGCGCAGAGCAAGATAGATACTCCCGAACAATACGCGGAGGAAGAGCGCATTGAGCTTACCGTCAAACAGGATGACGGCAGCATTGCTCCGCTCGACACCCAACGCCTGCAAACCATTATTGATGAGGCCTGTAGCGGGCTGGAAAGCGTTAGCACCGAGCGTGTTTACAATGGCACCATCAAGAACCTGTTTGATGGCGTAGCACAAAAAGATGTCAGCCCCACCGTGGTGATGAGCGCGCGTGGACTGATTGATGCAGAACCTGAATACTCTCAGGTCGCGGCGCGCCTGTTACTCGACGAACTACGTGCCGAATCCCTGGGCTTCATAAATGATGGCGCACCCAGCGCAACATTTGCCGAAATGGCCGATCGCTATTGCGGATATTTTGGCAATTACATCAAGAAAGCAACTGAGCTCGAATTACTCGACAAGGAATTACTCAATTTCGACCTGGAACTTCTGGGCAACGCCCTCAAGCCCGAGCGAGATCACCAGTTTACCTACCTTGGACTGCAGACCTTATACGATCGCTACTTTATTCATTATCACGACGTACGTTTCGAATTACCGCAGGCATTTTATATGCGCGTCGCGATGGGACTGGCAATCAACGAAGTCAAGCGTGAAGAGCGTGCCATCGAATTTTACAACCTGTTGTCTTCCTTTGATTTCATGAGCAGCACCCCTACCCTGTTCAATTCGGGAACGCTGCGTCCCCAGCTTTCGAGTTGTTACCTGACGACGGTACCCGACGATCTTGACGGTATTTTCAGTGCGATCAAAGACGACGCAATGCTGTCCAAATTTGCCGGTGGCCTGGGTAACGACTGGACCCGGGTGCGCGGCATGGGGTCACATATCAAGGGTACCAACGGCAAATCACAAGGTGTGGTTCCGTTCCTGAAGGTTGCCAATGATACTGCCGTTGCGGTCAATCAGGGCGGCAAACGCAAGGGCGCAATGTGTGCCTACCTCGAAACCTGGCATCTCGATATCGAAGATTTTCTCGATCTGCGGAAAAATACTGGCGAAGAACGACGTCGCACGCATGACATGAATACCGCGAACTGGATTCCCGATCTATTCATGAAACGGGTCGCCGAAGAAGGCCAGTGGACCCTGTTCTCTCCCTGCGAAGTACCTGACCTGCACGATCTGTATGGTGCTGACTTTGAAACCGCTTACCTGGCTTACGAAGAAAAGGCAGATCGGGGTGAAATCAAGTCTTTCCGCCGTATCAAGGCAATCGATCTGTGGCGCAAAATGCTCGGCATGCTGTTTGAAACGGGCCATCCGTGGGTAACCTTCAAGGACCCATGCAATATCCGCTCACCGCAGCAACATACCGGCGTCGTGCATTCGTCTAACCTCTGCACCGAGATCACCCTGAATACCTCTGATACAGAAATCGCGGTCTGCAACCTGGGCTCGGTAAACCTGCCTCAGCATGTCGACGAAAACGGCCTGAACCTCTTGAAGCTCGAGCAAACCATCAATACCGCGATGCGCATGCTTGATAACGTGATTGATTACAATTACTACAGTGTGCCGCAGGCACGCATCTCCAACCTGCGCCATCGCCCGGTTGGACTTGGCATCATGGGTTTCCAGGATGCCTTATACAAGCAACATATTCCCTATGCCTCGGAAGGCGCAATCGAGTTTGCCGATGAATCGATGGAAGCGGTCAGTTACTACGCGATCCAGGCTTCGACGCATCTCGCAGAGGAACGCGGCACCTATTCCAGCTACCAGGGGTCACTCTGGAGCCAGGGCATCTTGCCAATCGATTCGGTAGCGCGGCTGCGCGAAGTTCGTGGCGACTACCTGCAACAGGACGACAGCTCACGCATGAACTGGGACAGTCTGCGTCAACGTGTCATGAGCATCGGCATGCGCAATTCGAACACGATGGCGATTGCACCGACCGCGACCATTTCGAATATCTGTGGTGTCAGCCAGTCGATCGAACCGATTTACCAGAACCTGTTTGTCAAATCAAACCTGTCCGGTGAATTTACCGTAATTAATCCTTACCTGGTAGATGATTTGAAGCGGCACGGTTTGTGGGACGATGTTATGGTCAACGATCTCAAGTATTTCGATGGCAGCGTGCAGAGCATCGATCGGGTACCGGAAGAATTGAAAGCGATTTATGCGACCGCCTTTGAAGTCGATTCCCGCTGGCTGGTCGAAGCCGCATCGCGGCGGCAAAAATGGATTGACCAGGGACAATCGTTGAACCTTTACATGGCCGAACCGTCCGGTAAAAAGCTCGACAACCTGTACAAGCTTGCCTGGGTGCGAGGCCTGAAGACGACCTATTACCTGCGTTCGCTGGGAGCCACCGCAGTTGAGAAATCTGCGACCGAGACGCTCGAACCGGCATTGGAACCAGAGCCCAAAGTTTGCTCGATTCTCGACCCAGATTGTGAAGCATGTCAGTAACTAGTATCAGATACACACGTAGGAGAACAGTATGTTGAATTGGGATGAACCATTAAGCCCGCACGCACCAAGAGCACCGGAATCGGCAATGGAGGCGCCTGTGATGAACGTGGAGCCAGCGGTTACACCGCTTGTGCGCGAGATTCCGCTTGATGATACCGGTGCCGGCGAAACATCCCAAACTGCGTCAGTCCCGCTTACGGCCAAACCGATAAATCCAGAAGACAAGCGAGTTGTAAACGGCCTTGCCGATATCAACCAGCTGGCGCCGTTCAAGTATCCATGGGCCTGGGAATACTTCTTGAACGCCAACAAGAATCACTGGACTCCGCTCGATATCAACATGACCCAGGATGTGCATGATTTCCAGCACAAGCTGACGCTGGAAGAACGCCATGTCTATGAAAATGTACTGTCTTATCTGACGACGTCGGATATTCTCGCAATGCGTAATATCGGGCTTGCGGTGATGGAGAAAATGTCGGCGCCCGAATTGCAGATTTACCAGGCGCGCCAGGTTTATGAAGAGGCAGTGCATACCTGGACTTACCAGCACTGCATCGAATCCTTAGGACTCGATCAGGGCGAGATTTACAACCGTTATCGCGTGGTTCCGGAAATTCATCACAAGATCCAGATGTGTAACAAGCGTCTCGCTTCGGTGCTGCGCGCCGACATCGATTTGAATGATCGCGATGAACTCGAAAACTTTTTACTCGCCTATACCTTTTTCGCCGCCGTATTCGAAGGCACCTGGTTTTACAACGGCTTCAGCCCGATTTTCGCCCTTCAGCGACGCGGACTGATGAAGGGTTCTGCCGAACAATTGCAATACATCATGCGTGATGAAGTACTACACGCCTCCTTCGGTATCCGCGTCTGCAATCAAATCGTGCTGGAAGAAAATATCAAGCTCGATCCAAAAGTGATTCAGCAAATGTGGGAAGAAGCCGAAGCCGCGGAGATGCAGTACGCGAATTATCTGTTACCGGATCCAATCCTGGGATACAGCGCTGAAGATCATATCGCGCAGTTTCGCTTTATCGCCAATCGCCGCGCCAACAAACTGAACCATGCGATCCCATTCCCGGGTGCTGAAAACGCATTACCCTGGCTGGATGAGCAGGCTAACCTGAAAAAGGAGAAAAACTTTTTTGAGACCCGCGTGACCGAGTATCAAACCGGTGGCGCATTGAACTGGGACTAGCAATAACCGAATCAGAGTTACACGCGCTCTTCGGTTGTAACCTTAGGCCAGGTACTGGGATACCCCATATCCCGTTACCTGGCCATTTTTTTCTCGACGACAATCCAAACCGACTTTGACAAATCATCAAAGCAGACGCTCAGATAACTGGGAATAGCTTCCGCTAACAACCCAAAACGGTCGCTAAGCATTGGTTCATCTGGGGAAAGGCTCAGTCGAAAGAGGCAACCCCGTCACCATCCTATACGGTGTTCAAAAAGAGTAACTCGATTCGAACGAGAAGTTAATTTTCACGATGTCGTCGTTCGTTCACAAACATCGAGAAATGGTTTCATACCTGAGGTTCTTTAAAAGGGATTTTTTAATAGATATTAAGTGGATTGACTTGACTCAACTCAACTCAACTCAACTCAACTCAACTCAACTCAACTCAACTCAACTCAACTCAACTCAACTCAATAATAATGAAAGTTTTTTATTTAGCCTTGAAGTGTTAGGATTTTTACGGTCGAAAGTTCTATAGGAGTAATGAAATGAGAATCAAAGTGGTATCACTCATTGTAATCTTGTCGATATTCGGAAGTCTGTATGGATCCAAGGCCGTCGCAGATATTGGCGGCGAAACCTACTTTGGCTTTCAGTATGCCCAGATAGAAGAAGATGACCTGGATCTGGAACCCACCGTCGGTATTTTTCGGATTGGGAGTATGGGTGACAATGGCGTCGGCTTCGAAGGCAGGATTGGTGTGGGCATCTCGGACGACGATATATCGGCATCCGATCCCTTTTTGGGCGATATAAGCGTCGAGCTTGAAGTCGACACCGTATTGGGACTGTACCTGGTTGGGCAAACCACTGCCGGCGGCGCGGTCTCGGTATACGGAATCGTCGGATTTACCCTGGTTGATTTCACCGTGGATGTTGATGGGGGGATCCTTGGTTCGGGTTCAGAATCGGATGATGAATCAGACCTGTCTTACGGTTTCGGTGCAAATTTCGATGTCTCGGACAAGGTGAGTTTAAATATCGAATTCATGCAATATTTTGATAAAGATGATTTCGAGGCCAGTGCTGTTAGCGTGGGTGTTTTGTTTTAGGTTATCAGAATCTGGCCTGACACTGCATCGCCTCGATTTGATTAGGTGATCAGTCCATGAGTAGCGGGATTTCGTTATTGATTACCGGGGCGTCGGGTAGCGTCGGCCGCGCGGCGTCAATCGAATGCACCAGTCACGGCGCCTGCATCGGCACTCATGTTGATAAATAGCAATACGGCGAGGAAGACTTATTGGGCAAGGGCCGTGCCATCTTCTCTACCGAAGCCGCTTCCACTTTCGGCTCAATGTGAGATTGATATTCCCCAAAGTTGAGCGTCTGAAAGTGGCCGTTTTCCGACTCCGAAGGTACCGAATTTAAGGCCTGTTTTCAGGGGAAGTCTCTTTACATCTTCGCATTGAATGCGTTAACCCTTTAGCGATTGTTTCTAGCCTGAACTTCTTTCATGAAACGATCCTTGATAACGACGGGGTCGATGTCAATTACCGGTACTTTTATGTTTCCCGACTCGCACTTGCAGACAATGATCGTCATTTTGTCTGAGTCCAGTGCGTTTTGCAGCACCGTCGCGGTTTCTTCCGCCTGACACTCGATTACGTTTTCACAGCCGCAGGCTTGCGCCACAGCCGCCAGAGAAGTTTTTCTACCCGCGTAAGTCGGTTGATCTCCGGTAGAGCCATAGCTGCCATTATCGACAATGAGGAGCACGAAATTATCAGCAACATTATTGGCGATGGTTGGCAAGGTGCCGAAGTTAGTTAAAACCGATCCGTCGCCATCTATCGCAATTACCTTGTCGCGTTGCGCCAGGGCCAGGCCAAGGCCAATCGATGAAGCCAGCCCCATGGTGCCAAGCATGTAAAAATTGCTAGGCTGATCATCAAGCAAGTGAAGCTCCTGGCTTGGCAGGCCGATATTGCAGACCACCAGTTTATCGGAAATGATCGGAATCAGTGTTTTCAAAACCTCGCTGCGAATCATCTCAGGCCCCCTTCCAGAAACTGGCATCGGTTAATATTGCGACCGGTTTCTTGCACATAAAACAGTGCTTGAGAATAGCGTCGAGCTCGTTGGCATCATCCGGATGATGAAAGTGGTAGGTCGGTATATTCAGTTGTGCCAGCAACGCTTTCGTATGCACCGCCATTTCGACCTGGCAGGCAACCGGTTCACCGAGCTCACCTCGATAGCTGATCAGCATCGGTAGCGGCAAATGATAGTACTGTATCAGTGTTGCCAGGGTATTAATGGTCACCCCGATCGCGGTATTCTGCATGATTATCGTGGAACGTTTGCCACCCATAAAGGCGCCCGCACAAAGTCCCATACCCTCGTCCTCCTTGTTGGATGGTATGTGGAAAATCTCGTCACTCTGATCAATCTTTTCGATAACGCCCGCCAGTTGTTTGCAGGGTACCGTGGTCACGAACTCGATCGCGTTATTGATCAAATTCCTGACAATCCTTTCATTTACCGACACCTGAAATTCTCCTCACCTGGTTAATTCGTTATTCGGCGAAGGATAATGCCATAGTTAACATCAGGAGGGACGAATAATTGCCACCCCGGCCGCTGGGTTGCAGGATATTCCGTCACCCGGCAATCCTAAACCGGCGAAACCACCAATTATTCTGGGCCGTTGCCGTCAAAATCAAGTATGCAATACGATTCGGTCCAGTTGATTTATAATGCGGGAATTCTGACGGGAGGCGGACAATGACGAAACTAAGTTTCATCCGCGCGGGCGGCCTGCTGATGATCATCAGCGGACTCGCGCTTGGTTACTCCTATATCTCGCATCCACATCATATGCCACCCGAAGTCATCGCATCGGCGAACTGGATATTGATACATAGTTTGTTTGCTGTTTCTCTTGTGCTCGGCCTGCTGGGCACTACGGCGCTTTATACAGTGACGGCACTGCGCACCGGCAGGCTCGGGTTGGTCGGTTTCGTGATGCTTTTTATCGGCATGATGCTGATTTTCGGGCTCGACTACTACGAAGTTTTTATCGCACCGTTCCTGGCAATAAATTATCCCGAGGTGATAAATGACTTTGGCGCCGGCGACACCATGGGCATGGTGGCGTTTGCCTTTCCCCTCTCCGGATTGCTTACCGTGGTTGGCTACGCGTTGCTGGGAGCAGCATGGAAAAGATCCCGCATTATCCCAGGCTATCTTGCTTATATTCTGATATTGTCCTCGCTCGCGTTTGGTGTGGGCCTGAGCCCTGTGGGAGATTTAACCGTTGCGCGTATTACCGCAGCTCTGTTCGGTGTGGCGCTGGTTGCGATCGGCATTAGTGCCATGCTACAAAATCAAAACTTTAGTCCCCATTCGAGTAAACAACCATGAAAGTTGTATTCGTCTCGTCATTAGTGACTTTCCTGGTCATGTTCGTCCTGGCCGCCCTCTTTAACGGATTGGTGGTAAACGAGTTTGTTGCCGACAAAATCGATTCCGCAATGTTACTCGACTCCCCGGACCTCGCGATGATAGCGCTCGGTTACGCCCTGCTCGCCTTGCTCATGACCCTGATATATCCGCGCGTGGTGGGCCGCGCATCCTACTCGGTCGGGTCTGGTTTTTTGTTTGGC
>Ga0255052_10001741_pt1 | contig 16170 bp, 11 predicted proteins | sample JV7_2_21_MG_FD_188632 | JGI IMG/M metagenome (GOLD analysis project Ga0255052, IMG submission 188632) | Seawater microbial communities from Jervis Inlet, British Columbia, Canada - JV7_2_21 | ecosystem: Environmental > Aquatic > Marine > Inlet | place: Canada: British Columbia | collected...
GGGCAGGGAACTTCGCTACCGGTTCAACTGGAATGCACCGGTGCTGGTGTCGCGGCACAATCCCGAGGTTCTTTATCACGCGTCAAACATTGTATTGAAGTCGACAGACCGCGGGCACGAATGGACGCCAATCAGCCCCGATCTGACGCGCAACGAAGATTCAAAACAAGGCACGATTGGTGGCCCGGTGATGATCGAGGGCGCTGGCGGCGAACATTACGGCACCATCATGTATCTCGCAGAGTCGCAGCACGACGCTGACACAATCTGGTCAGGCTCCGATGATGGCCGCGTGTACCTGACCCGCGACGGCGGCGAGAACTGGGATGACGTGACACCACGTCGTATGCCCGAATCGCAGGTCAATTCGATCGATATTTCGCCGCACGATCCTGCAGTTGCCTATATCACGGCGACCCGGTACAAGTTTAACGACTTCACGCCGATGATCTACAAGACGAACAACTACGGGCGCGGCTGGACGTCGATTGTCGATGGCATCGGTGACGAGGCATTTGCCCGTGTCGTGCGCGAAGATCCTGCGCGCAGAGGATTGCTGTATGCGGGAACGGAAGCCGGCATGTACGTGTCATTCGACGATGGCGGGGAATGGCAGCCATTGCAGCTTAATCTTCCGGTGGTTCCCGTCACCGATCTTCGCGTCCACAATAATGACCTCGTTGCAGCAACCCAGGGCCGCGCATTCTGGATCCTGGATGGCATCGCGCCATTGCATGAGGTTGATACCGTTGATGATTCTGCCGAAATGCATCTGTTCCAACCGCAGGATGCCTATCGCCTCGACATCAGTGGTTTCCGCTCGCAACAGGCGAAAAACCCGCCGAATGGCGCGGTGATTTATTACCTGCTGGATCAGGAGATCACCGACGCCGCAGGCAACCTGACACTTGAAGTACTGGACGAAAACGGGACGGTCATTCGTACCTTTAGCAATGAGGCAGCAGAAGAGGATGAGGGCGGCTTTGTGAAAGGCGTTATCGGCGAACCACCCGCTGCGCCACTTGATACCGGGCAGGGAATGAACCGCTACATCTGGAATCTGCGGACCGAAAGATATACGGACGTGTCTGACACGATCCGTTACGTCAGCACGCGCCCATATCGCGTGGCGCCCGGTACCTACCAGGCACGTCTGACGTTGAACGGCGAAAGCGTTACGAAGTCGTTCGATGTCATTCCCGATCCGCGTCACGATCCGGTTTCCGCTGACGCCTGGAAACATCAGCAGGAGTTGCTCGCCGAACTTGGCACTATGGTGGACGAAATTCACGGTTCGACCACTCATATGCGTTCGGTTGTCGAAGAAATCCAGGCAGTACTGAACATCGTGGCAACGCGATCGGAATCAGCACAAATCAGGTCGCGCGGGCAGGACCTGATCCAGAAGATCGACGCGTGGGAGATTCACGTGCCACAACCGGGTTTGCCAAACGACGTTCAGGACCGCATTGCATTTCCAAGCAGGCTGTTAAGTACGCAGGTGCTACACGTTATGCGTGCGATGGACCAGGACCCGCCAGTGACTACCGGGAGTGAGTTGCGTGTGGAGGAACTGCGTACGCAGTGGGCGGTAATCAAGTCGGATATGCTGGAGATACTCGATGTAGATCTCCGCGAATTCAATGATTTGTTAAGTGCAGAGGAGATCCCGAATATCTCGCGGGACTGAATAATTAGGGCAAATTACGAAAAAGGTGCCGGATCACTGCTGTCCCATAAAAGTCACGCCAATGCCAGGGTTTGTTGCGGTGAGATTGGAATCGGCTCTGGTGGATCGCCGCTGAGCAAGCCTATCAGGTCTCTTCGGATGAACAAATTTAGTTGAAGAAGCCTCAGTATCTGTTGCATCGAAGCCGATACCCTGGACAGATACTTGAGATATGCGAGCATCAGAAAGATACATATTGCGACCCATATCTGAGTCATAACCGCGTTCATGCTGGTGCCTAGAAACGCTTTGATCTTCAGATTTTGTTTGATCCATTTAAAGAACAACTCGATTTGCCATCGTTGTTTGTAAATCGCAGCGATGGTGGCTGCGGCGAGTGTGAAGTTGTTGCTGAGGAACTCATAGCGTTGTCCTGAGTCCGGATCAACATAAGTGACGCGGCGCAGCTTTGGTAAGGCTTCGTGTTTGGATTTCTCACCGGTCAATACAATCGTCTGGTCGGCACGAAGGCCTTTGGATTTATCTACTCTTCGACGTTCAGTGACCCGGAACCGGGTGTTCTTGCGCGCACGCGTCACAAAGAAAACCCCTTGTTCTGTCAGGGTTTTATACCAGCTGTAGTCGAGAAAGCCTTTGTCCATGACGACAATGCTGCCAGCAGCAAGACGCCGTTTGCGTGCCTCGGTTACCTCATGCACCTTGCCATTGGTCAGGCTCATGAACGCCGGAATGCCACCGTCATGATCCAGCCACGCATGTAGCTTCAACGCACCGTCTCGTTTGCGGAATTTCGCCCACGGAAAAATTGATAACGACAGCTCAATGGTCGAGGCATCGAGTGAGTAGAGCTTGTTCTTAAAGCGAAACTTGTGGCGTGGTGCAACTGAACCGCACTGACGGTAGAGCTTGCCAAACAGCGCCTCATAAAACTCATGTGGCTGCTGCTCATTGACTCGCGCCAGTGTTGAACGGGCCACACAGCGCGTGCCTAAATGATAGAGCAGTAAACTCTGCGCCTGCAGATTGCTGACAATATCCCGAAGACTTCGACGACCTGCCAGCTGGCCCGTCGCCAAGGCGACAAATTGCGCCCAACGGCTGGTCTTGCGAAATCGGCAGCCCTGATGATGCTCTTTTGCCAAGGTCTCGAATTGATGTCTCGGCACCATTTTCAGCAGTTGCGAAAACACAGTGTTATGATGATCCAAGGCTTGGTTCCTCCTATAAATACAACGTGTTGGTGGTACTTCACATTGTATCAATTCGAGACAACCAAGCCTTTTCTATTCCAGTTTATGGGACAGCAGTGGTGCCGGATTTATTATTCACGTAGCGCGCGCAGGGAATCCAGTATTTCATCCGGTTCAAGACGTTGGCTGTAATCTTCGTCAGTGAAAGAGTGAACGATCCTGCCATCCTGACTGATTATGTAAGTCGCCGGGAGCGGCAATTTCCAATCCGGATCGTCGTTAACGGTGGCAACATCGGCGCCCCAATTCTTGTAGATCGGGCGCAATTCTTCGGCCAGCGAAAACGTCAAACCGTACTGATCGGAGACGACACTGTTTACGTCGCTTAATACTTCGAACTCCAGTTGAATCTTCTCCGAATCCGACAAAGACTCGTCAGGAAGCTGCGGCGAAATGGCAACCAGGCTCGCGCCCAATGCCCGGATCTCGGCGTGAACATCCTGCAATGCTTTTAATTCCAAATTGCAGTAAGGACACCAAATACCCCGATAAAAATTCAGGACGAGCGGCCCGTCTTTGCGCAATGACTCCGACGAAACCGGCTCTCCTTTGGCATTGGGTAGCGTGAAGTCAACCGCAATGTCGCCTGTGCCGAGTGCACGCTCTGCCAGGCGCAACTTCCGCAAGTCATCCTGGGCCTTCCGCATTGACTCCTTGATTTTGTCCGGGACCTGCGGAAGAAACTTCGCTTTCAGGCTTTCAATTTCGTTCTTCAAACTCATGATTTGGATTCCTTGGTCAGGCAAAAGCGGCTAGCGGAACGCCGGCATTACCTGGTCCGCGAACAGCTCCTGAGTTTTGATGGCTTTCCAGTGATCGATACCACCGAAGTTGGTGAGTATCGTCAGTTCTCTTATACCGCCTTTCTCGCGCAGCGCGCCAATCTGATCGATAACTTTGTTCGGTGTTCCGATGAACACCAATTTCGCCTTCGACAATATCGTCGTAACTAAGTTCGGTCAGGCTCTCGAGTGCGCCGCTGGCATAAAATCCATAGCCCTTCTCAATCAATTCCTCTTTGCGTCGCATACGGTTTGTCGTCCGGACATTGCATCTCGGCGTAGATTCCGAATCGCATGGGATCCGCCTGTTTTTTTATTACTTAGCGAACAAGTTTCCAAGCATAGTACACTCGCTGTTCCCAGTATTGCATCTCGTGAGGCGTGACAATGGCACGACATTCAGACTACCAGCCGATGAAACGGTTCATCGACAAGTTTCCTGACATATCGGGCAATGACGTCAACGGGCTAGGCGAAGAATCTGTTCGACGGCCGTCACGATTTTTTTGGCACCCACGAGACCGCCAGACACACGGAGCATTGCAAAAGGAAGTCATCGATTACCATCTCCAATCTGCTGAAGTAAAAAAATGGTTCTCGCCGACTGCACCAGGCGGGCGTGGGCCCGATGCCGTACCGCAAAGCGAGGAAATAGTCGACAAGGCGGCTGCCGAGTGGTCCGGGATCGTCAGGGATTTTGCGCTCGCAAACGAAAGCGACCTGGTCGGTATTACCGAAATCGATCCCATGTGGATCTACGAAGGCTACGAGATAAACGAACCGCGGGTCATTATTGTTGGCATCGTGATGGACTACGCCGAACTGGCAGAGGCACCTTCGAGTTTCGACAACCCGCGAACCGCAGTCCTCGTGGCAAAAGAATACAACCGGGCTGCAAGAGCGTGCCGTGTACTCAGGAATTTCATCCTGTCGCAGGGCTATTTCGCCAAGGCATTTCAGGGACCGTACGCAACCGCGCTCAATTTCCTTCCGGCAGCAATCGCAGCGGGTCTTGGCGAACTTGGCAAACACGGTTCGCTCATCAATCGCAAATATGGTTCAAGTCTCAGGCTATCCGCTGTCACCACGAATATGCCCTTAACGACGGATTCGCCCGACGAATTCGGCGCCGACGATTTTTGCATGCGTTGCCAGGCGTGCGCGAATGCCTGCCCGCCCGATGCTATCTTCAAAGAAAAACAACTCGTTCGTGGCGTCGAAAAATGGTATGTAAATTTCGACAAGTGCATTCCGTATTTCGGCGAAACCTTGGGTTGCGCGCTTTGCCTCGCGCAATGTCCATGGTCGCGGCCGGGTAATTCCGCAAACCTGATTCAGAAGTTACAAAAGCGTCAATCCCGCCTACTACGGCGGGCACAAAATCGATTGGGAGCTGACTGTCCTCGAGGACGGTACGGGACTTCGCGGGGGTAACACCAAAGCCGGCGAGTTGGAACAACAGCTCCGCGATCTCGACAAAAGACCCAGGCGCGCCAATCCTCCCGCGGTAATGAGTAACGATTTGCAGATCGGTGAGGATTGATCTTTAGTGGTACTGTCAGGAAAATCGCAATCGCCCGGTGGGCCGGGCTCCTACCAAATCAAGACACGGTGTCATCATCGTTAATGGAACCCACCGCTAAGGAATAATCGAATTCCAGTTGGCCAGCAAGTGGTCGCTTGCGCGCATAGTCAGTGCATGGATCGTAAAGGTTGGATTGACGCCGCCGCTGCTGGGGAACAATCCCGACCCTGCAATGAAGAGATTGGCAACGTCGTGACATTGCCCGTAGGAATTGGTCGCTGACGACTGCGGATCGTCGCCCATCAGGGTGCCGCCCATGATATGCATGCCTGCCTGCGGTCCGGTCCAGACTTCTGTCGCGCCGGCAGCCTCGAAAACCGCCTTGCCTTCCTCGAGTGCGGCTGCCCAAAGTGCTTTCGATTTTGCATGTGTCGTATGTGTGACCTTAGCGAGCGGCGTACCATGCGAATCCAACTGATCAGTTAGTGTTACTGCATTTTCTACGACCGGCAGGTCTTCGACTACCCCGGTCATGCTTGCGAAATGCTGCGCCGAATTTTTCATGAAAGTGTGCAGGTCGTTGCCGAATAAATCGGGGCGCGTGGTCGAGATGCCAAGAAGATCATTCGGTTTAACTGCATTCGCGATCATCCATTGATAACTGCCAAATGCGTCAGATGCAGCATGCGTGTTCTTGGCGTAGCTGTCCTGGTTGACGAGCTGCCCGCCGAATGCGCCCATGTAACACTGCGTCTGCTCCTCGAACAGGCCGTACACGAGCGCCGCCGGATGCGCCATGATGGTTTGGCCGACTTTGCCGCTGGAATTTGCCAGGCCGTTCGGATGTTGATCCGACGCGGAGGCGAGCAGCAAGCGCGGATTTTGAATGGTGAATGCGGCTAATACGACAAGGTCAGCCATCAGCTGTTTTTTCTCGCCTGTTTCCGTCGCATACTCCACGCCGGTGACGTATTCGCCGCTTTCATTTGTTAATACGCGAGTAACCGTAGACTGCGTCGCGAGAATTGCCCCGGCTTGCAGCGCGATCGGCAGGTGAATCGTCAGGGGATTCGCGAGAGCGCCAATTGGACACCCGGAATCGCACCAGCCATCCCAGATGCAAGGCGCGCGCCCTTTGTACTCGGTGCTGGTGATCGCTAGTGGCAGCGGCGCGGTCGACATCCCCAGACCCTCAAAGCCGCGGGCAAGGATCTCGCCCTGCGTAAACAACGGCACGCCGGGCATTGGGTAGGGATCACCTGGTGGGCGCCAGATTTCGCTATCCGCATCACCGGCGATGCCGCACTCTTCCTGCACGTCGTCATAGTAAGTTCGAATATCGTCGTATGTGATCGGCCAGTCGGCGCCCTCGTCATAGAGCGAACGCGATTGAAAGTCTTCTTCATGCAAGCGAGGCCACACGGCGTAGTGGTGCATCGCGCTGCCGCCGACCCCATATCCCGCATTAAAGACATTGCCGACCGGATTTTCGCCGTCCTCGATAACCGGATCGCCGCCCCATTTCAGTCGCCGTGCCCAGATTCCCGAGCTGACGAGGTCGTCGTTGCCGCGCTCGGGCCCTGCTTCGAGGATGACTACTTTCTTGCCACCAACAGCAAGCTTTGCCGCGATTGCACTACCTGCCGCACCGGAGCCGACGACGACCGCATCGACTTTTTCGTCGGGCACAGTCACTCGCCCCACCTGCTTGGTGGCTCGATGTGCGCCATGTAAGGGATGCCGAGCGATTCGATACCGTCCTTCGTGCCATAGACGACATCGACGGCATCGTTGCGCAGCACAAAATAGAAAAACGGCCCGGGAGGACCCTGCCAGCCGTCAGGATTTGCCTGCGCGAACTGCCCGACCAGTTCTGTCTGATCTGCATGAGTCAATTCCGCAAACGGTAGGCTTGCGTGAGTCGTTGACAATTCATTCAGTGCCGCGAGGCCGCCCTGGTAAAAAGGCGCGAATGACGCCGGCACGCCAAGGTACTTGATCATTAGCAACTGGTCTTCAGGCGCAGCGTCGAGCTGGTGATCGACGAAATGCGACAGTCCCGCCGCAGCACTGCCGGGCAGCAGAATCTCGCCGAGCGCGTCGAGCGTGCTGACTTCAGCGTCTGTCAGGACGCCGTACGCTATTTTTTTTTCGCGCGCTTCCTGCGGTGTCATTTCGACTTCGCAGCCGCTGACATAGAACGTCAGCAGGCCGACGCCGGTGTTTCTTATGAAGCTTCGTCGAGTCTGTGCCATCGAAAGCCTGTTTGGGAGCGCGGCCACTCTGCCAGTTTGTCAGGCAGAGCGGCCACGCATCAACGATTTAAAACGAGCGTTTAAGGCTGAGGCCAACCCATCTCGGCGGTTGGAATGAAATCTCGTTACAACCACACAATGTCGCTATGTCGAATCCCTGGATGCCAATTCGCTCATCGGTGAGATTTCGAACGTTCAATGAGACATCCCATAGTTCATCCGGGCTAAGCCATCCGATCATCGCGCCGACTTTCGTATAGCTGTCGTACTTATCCGCGTCGAAGTTTCGGAGGTTGTAAAAATATTCATCCGAGTAACTGACATCGGCCTGAACATTCATCGTTCCACCCAATGCCGGCCATTCGTAACGGATCAGTCCGGTCAATTGTACTTCCGGTGCGTACACCGGGTCGACGTCGCGAATAATCGGGCCGGCAACTCTTAGTGGCACGTCTTTCACCGTCGCATCGAACCAGGCTGCACTGAACAGAATATCCAGGCCTTCCGAAGGTGACGAAATTATCTCCAGCTCGAGGCCCTGGTTGTCAGCGTCGTTGTTGACCACGACACCACTAACGCCAGTAAACAGGAAACCCTGGTAATCCTCGTAGTCATAATAGAAGGCCGTGCCGTTTACTCGCGTGTTACCGCTTTCATTGGTCCACTTGAAGCCACCCTCATAACTCAGGAGAGTTTCGTCTTTGTAGGGAATGGCGGTCGCCGGGATCGGTATGCCACCGGCCAGTTGTGCGTTGAAGCTTCCTGCCTTGACACCTCTGTTCACGCCGAAATACCAGAGCATGTTGTCAGTCGGCCGGTATTCGAGCTGCAGCTTGGCAGCCCAGAGCGTATCGCTGGTGTCATCGACGAACGGGAAGGAAGTCCCGCCACCGAAGATGGCGAACGGGTTAATGGGTCCGATGATTAACTGGGTTCCCTGGTGAATCTCCCTTGCGTTAGTAGGTGCGGTATAGAAACTTTGTACAAAGTCATATTCCTTCTCTTCCTGTATCACTCGTACGCCGCCAATAAACGTAAGCTTGTCACTGAGGTCATATTCGATCTGGCCAAACAGTGAATAGGAATCCGTTTGAAGGTTGGCATCAACACCGAGATCAAAGGGGCCACCGAGGTTGGGATCCATACCAAGGCTGTTCGGCGCAAACTTCAGGCCATTGTCGGATTCGGCGTCGATGTTCAGGTAGTAAAAACCTGTCACCCAACGCATTCGATCGGTTTCGCCGTTCAGGCGGATTTCCTGCGTGAAGCTCGTTGCATCAACACCGGCATAGTTGGCTGCCTGGTTTACGGGGGCTGAATCGACATCGATAAATAACAGCTTCTCGTAATCCTTGAAATCGGTGATCGACGTCAATAGTGCACCGCCCAGTTGCCATTCGAGCCTGACATTGATGCCGAATGTGTCCGTATTGCCTGAGTCGGCAAACGCAAAATCACCTGAAGTATCGAAGTCTTCGCCGTCTGGATCGATATAGCCGAAGAAGTCGGCGCCCGGAGCAGGCTGAAACATGTTATTGAAACGGCCGGCATCGGCGACGCCGTCAGGTACCGGCGCACCGGTCATATTGTTCGCAAAATCGTCGGGTATGCCGTCGACGTTCTGATCGGACCCGCAATCGGTGCCGTCGTCGACGCCACCCGGTGCACAAATACTGTAGCGAGCGTCATTGGGGTCGATGTCGATGACATTGACCAACTCGCCGGGAAATTGTCCGGCAGCAGGATCCGGTCCGGTGCCGTCATAGACTGCTGTCGTTGGTTTGGACTGATACGGTCCGGTTGGCATGTCGCTGCTGGCCACATTGAGGGATACACTGAACGAGACATCGTCGTTCGGCTCGAACAGCAGACTGGCGCGCGCCGCAAAAGTCTCGCCGCCACCCATGTAGGCGCCCGCACCGGGTCCCGGGGAATTACCATCGGGCCCGCCGAACGTACCTGCGCCAAATTCGTCAAGCGGATAGAGGTTGTTTAAAAAACCGTCCTGATCGCTGTACAAGACCGCCACGCGAGCGGCAGTTTGGTTCGAAATCGGGCCGCCGAATGCTGCCTCGATTTTCGTGGAATTTGCATCGGCATTCGAGTCGAATTGGCCAAAAGTTATGTCTGCATAACCGCTGCTTTCGTCAAGGCTCGGTTTGCGACTGATGTACTGTACGGCGCCACCGGTTGCGTTGCGGCCGAACAGAGTGCCCTGTGGACCTTTGAGAATTTCGACTCGCTCGATATCTAGCAGGGCAAAAGTCTGTGCCTGGGCGATCGGAATATATCCTTCGTCCAGATAGACTGCAGTCGGGGCCTCGATGATGTCATTGAAATCATTTTGCGTGACACCGCGGATCGTAAATTGCGTATTCTGGCCAGCCAGGTTGCCACTGACATGCACTCCAGGCGAATATCGCGCGATATCGAAGCTGTCCTCGACACCCAGCGACTCCATCTGGTCGCCCGTAAACGCGGTGATCGCAATGCCGACGTCCTGAATATTCTGCTCACGTTTTTGCGCGGTGACGGTAATCTCTTCCAGTACACCTTGCGCGATAGCAGATTGCGCAATTACGAATACGAGTAGCCCGGCCACGCAGGCCGAAGCCATCCTGTGTATACGGTTCATGATTCTCCCCCTTAATAGAACTATCAATACACGTTGATCAAATTAAATTGTCGGACATTATTATTTTACAGTCGTTCCAATTCCTTCCATGCTGCAAATCATTTTATGCAATATAAATCATCTATTGCCGTCAGCTGCCGGTGCCGATCGCAACCGGCCGCACCGGCGATCCCGAATTGCCCTGCGATCGTAACGGCATAATCATCGTGCACGATGTCCAGACCTTGTCTCTCGCGAGCTCGTCCAGTTTCATGTTCTGAATCTGGTGGATGCCGGACTGTGTCAGGTTGTAGTGATGGTTTACAAAGGGAAGTCCGTCGGGTGTGCCTTCCGGCGGTCCCGCCTGACCCATCAATTGTCCTTCGTTGACCGGATCCGTGAACGGATTGTCGAGTGCCACGAGGACCACTTGTTTTTCCTCGATGTACGCAAGTGCGTCGTTTGCAAGGCCCGGACCCTTCGTGTAGTACTCGGGTGATGTCCAGATATCACTCCAGCCCGTATATATATAGAGTACGTCGCCGGGCAGAATGCCGCGCCAGCCAAGACCCTGCGCTTCGATCATCGCTTCGATATCGGCAGCGGTAATCGCGCGCCCGGCAGCCAGAGTATCGCCATTGCCGAGGTGTGCGCGTGCATCCAGCAAAACCGCACTCGTAATAATAGGCGGTGCCTGTTCGATGCCGAGTTTTAATAGCGGCGAAGTGCCAGACGGTTTGACGTCTGACTGGCTGTAACCGCCATAGTAGTTCGCGCCATCGGAAGGGAAGTCGCCCTGACCATCCCAGGGCTCGTCGAGATAAGCGAAGTGGCCCAGAGCATCCATCTGTGTGCCTTGTGCAGCCGGCTCACCACTTGCAATCTGCTCGCCGTTGAATGCATGCAATGTGCCTGGTATGCCAACTGTCGGGCGAAAATCGTAAACGAGTGGTACGCCGAAAGGCGACTGTGTCATGCCGTTTGAACGGACGTGAGAGAGTTCGTAACTTTTCGCGCCAGGTTGAGACATGTAATGTGCGCAACGCATCCAGGTGCCGGCGCCAATCGTATTGGCCATGCCTTTTTGATCGCCCTGCGACCAGGGTCCGGTTGGCACTATGGCAACGGATTGCTCGGTGACACTGGCCTCGTCCGGGGCACTGGGTGCGGGCGCCTGATTACACCCGGTCAGCAACGCAATCGTTGACGCGACCAGCAGACAATCACGGATCTGGATCTGATGTGACATTGTTTCCCCCTCACAAATCATTGTTATTTATTGTCGGATACGGTGGCTAATCCTTGCGCTTCGTCAGAATACGCCAGCAATCGTACAACATGAACAACAGTATAATCGCTGGGATGCCAAGGAGCAGCCAAAAGCTGAGTGTCGGGAGTCCGAAAATCATGATGCCTCCCCAAAATATTTATTAATCGCCTCATTCTCTACTGGCAGCGTAAACAGGGTGACAACGAGCATCAACAAGCCTGCCGCGGCAAGACCGACGATTCCCGGGTGCACTATGCTTGCCCAGGAAGCGTTGGTCAGCGCGCCGAAAATCCATACGCAGGTGACCAGCGTCCCGCCGATCGACGATACGAGAGCAGCTTCCCGGCTGACGCGGCGCGAAGTCATGCCGACCAGCAACGGGAAGAAAAACGCCGAGCCGACAATGGCGATTGCAAAGGATACGATGCGCAGAATCAGCGCCAGGTCCGGGATGGCGCACACGAATGCGATCGCGCCAACGGCAACAATAGCCAACCGCGAGATCTTCAAATAAACTTTCTCTTCGCGCTCGATTCCCTTTGGCTCGTCGTGGCAGCGGCGCACCAGGTCGTGCGCGATTGCCGATCCGGACATGAGCAATAGCGAGTCCGTCGTCGACATCGCCGCACTGGCAATGCCGGTTAGCGCGATGGCAGCCAGCGTTGGCGACAGTAGTTGTGTCACCAGCACCGGGTATGCCTGGTCGGCTGACGCGAGCTGGTCCCACACCATGATCCTCGCGGCGGCGCCCAGGTAGAAGTTACCGTAGAGCAGGAAAATCATGACGAGACCGATCGCGATCGGCACGGAGGCACGCGCAATTCGATCATTTCTTGCCGCATACATCTTGGTAACGAGCTCGAGCCTGGTGCTGTAGGCCACGAGCCAGATCAAATACCAGGAGACCATGTACCACCCGGACCATTGGGTACCCGTCGGCGATGTCCATCCTGGCGCAATGGTTTCAACCTGTTGCAATACTGATGACCAACCGCCAACCGCGTCGTAGACATAGGGCACAAGAATCAGGAGCCCCACCCACATAAAAATAAATTGCGCGATGTTGGTCCAGACAACTGCAAGGAGGCCGCCCATTGCTACATAAGCGACAAATATGACCGTGCCGAGAATCAGGGCGGTCATGAACTCGAATTCGAGCAGACGTTCGAGGATGAAGGCCATGCCCCGCAGCTGGGCGATCAGGTAAACGATGCTTGATACAGCCACGACGATGGCGCTCCAGGCGCGGAGGCCGCGGCTGCCGAAACGGTCGCCCATGTAATCTGGAATAGTAAAGCCGCCCGATTGCCGCAACTTTTTCGCAAACAGGTAGAAAATAATGGCGGCGCCGCCAACGAAAGAGATGTAGGGAAGAATCGCGACACCACCGAACGTGCCGGTGTACGCGATGCCGCTCAGGATTGCACCGCCGTGCATGACCGCCGCCATATTCGCCATGACCAGCACGCCGAGGCCAAATCGCCGGCCGGCGACCCAGAAGTCCGCTTCGGTTTTCTGGTAGCGTGCAGCGATCAGGCCAAGGGCAATGATGGCAACCAGGTACAAGCCGAATACAACGGCGCCGATGGAATTTGCTGTCAAAGAAACATCCTTATTCGTCGTTCTTACGACCGCGCAATGTTATCACTCATTCCCCGTGCCCATTTTCCTTGATAGCGGGTGGCCGGGCAGGTGCCTGCATAGTGCAGTCTTGCTCAAGAATATATATTTCATAGTTAAAATGTTAGCCTGATTATTCCATTACGCCTGAACACGTCGAACCCGATAAACTATTCCCATGGCTGAGCGGTCATTCAAAAACGAAGTCGAGAAACTCCGGCTGGGCACAGGCGATGAGTTTGCGGGCGAGGGCATACTGGCGATCGCCAAAGCCCTGCTGCAATCCGGCGTTGCCTATGTCGGGGGTTACCAGGGCGCGCCGGTCTCTCACCTGATGGATGTGCTCTCGGACGCACAGGAAATCCTGCAGGAACTCGGCGTGCACTTCGAATCCAGCGCCAGTGAAGCGACGGCTGCGGCGATGGCCGCGGTGTCGGTCAATTATCCGCTGCGCGGCGCCGTGACCTTCAAATCCACGGTCGGAACCAATGTCGCGAGCGATGCGCTAGCGAATCTCTCATCGGGCGGAGTCAAGGGCGGCGTCGTTGTCATCATCGGTGAAGACTACGGCGAAGGTTCGAGCATCATACAGGAACGCTCGCATGCGTTCGCAATGAAGAGCCAGATCTGGATGATCGATCCGCGCCCAAATGTGCCGAGCATCGTTGATGCGGTCGAACATGCATTCGGATTATCGGAAGCAAGCAATACGCCGGTTTTCCTGCAAATGCGCCTTCGGGCCTGCCATGTTCACGGCAGTTTCGTCGCGAAGGACAATCGCCCCCCGGATATGCCGTTGCGCGAAGCCATGGAGAACCCAACTCGGGACACTGCCCGCATCGTGTTGCCGCCGGCATCGTTCATGCATGAACAGGAAAAAGTAAAGGAACGCTGGCCGGCTGCCGTCGACTACATCAAGCAGCATTCGCTCAATGAAGTATTCGATGGCGAGCGCGACGATCTCGGGATCATCGTGCAGGGCGGACTCTACAATTCCATGCTGCGCACCATGGAACGGCTTGGCGTCGCCGATGCATTCGGCGGCACGCAGATACCGATCTACGTGTTGAACGTCGCCTACCCGATTATCGATGACGAGATCAACGATTTCTGCCGGGACAAGCGTGCGGTATTGCTGGTAGAGGAAGGCCAGCCCAATTACATCGAACAGGCAATCAACAGTGTCCTGCGCCAGGCAGACATAGATACGAAACTGGTCGGCAAAGGCATGCTGCCGGACGCCGGTGAATACACCAGCCAGGTGCTGCGGGCCGGCATCGTTGACTTCCTGGAGCAATTCGATCCGAAGTTCAAGGCACCGGAGGATCCGATGCAGGTCGTGGCCGAATTCATCAGCGAAATCGACCCACACGTACCGCCGAGACCGCCCGGACTATGTACCGGGTGTCCGGAGCGGCCGGTTTTTGCGGCCCTGAAGCTGCTGCAGGAAGAACTCGGCGAGTTCCATATCAGTGGCGATATCGGGTGTCACCTTTTTTCAGCGTTGCCGCCATTCAACATTGGCAATACGACGATGGGTTATGGCCTTGGCGCCGCCGGGGCCGCGGCGTTCAACACGGCAAGTGAGCGGCCCGCGCTTGCGATCATGGGCGATGGCGGTTTCTGGCATAACGGACTGACCAGCGGCATCGGCAACGCCGTCTTCAACAAGAGCGACGCGTTAACAGTCATCATCGACAACAACTATTCTGCCGCCACCGGTGGTCAGGACCTCCTGTCGAGCAAAGGGCCGACCGAAAACCGCAGCACGCAACATCCCATCGAACGCGCGGTGAAGGGCGTTGGCGTCAAGTGGACGAAGACTGTCAGAACCTACGACATTGGCAAGATGCGCAAGGCGCTAAAAGAAGCGATCAGCAAAAAAGGCACCGGGCCGAAAGTGCTGATCGCCGAGTCGGAATGCATGCTGAACAAGCAGCGTCGCGAAAAACCGCTTTTTGCAAAAGCCGTCGATGACGGTAAACGAATGGTTACTGATCGTTATGGCGTCGACGCAGACACATGCACCGGCGATCATGCCTGTATTCGCCTGAGCGGATGCCCGTCGTTGACGGTCAAACCCAATCCGGATCCGCTCAAGAGGCAAGCGGTTTCATTTGTCGACAACAGTTGCGTTGGTTGCGGCAATTGCGGCGAAGTCGCGCACGAAGCGGTGTTGTGCCCGTCGTTTTACAAAGCGCAAATCGTGTTTAACCCCGGTTCGCTTGATAATTTCCTTTGGGACCTGCGGCGCAAGGTAATCGGCTGGCTGCAGGACCGCGCCGATCGCCGCAGGCTGCGTGCGGCCTGAGCCCGAAAATCGTATGTCCGAGCAACGCGAACGCCCGATCTCGATAGCCATACTCGCCGTTGGTGGTCAGGGTGGTGGCGTTCTGACGAAGTGGCTCGTGGATATTGCCGAGGCAAACGGCTACATCGCTCAATCGACTTTTGTTGCCGGCGTCGCACAAAGAACCGGTGCGACTGTTTATTGCGTCGAAATGTTTCCGCGAGATCGCGCCAAAGCGATCGGCTGCGATCCCGTATTCACGCCTTACCCGGTACCGGGTGATGTCGATCTCGTTGTTGTTGGAGAGATGGCGGAAACGGGCCGGGCCATCCAGAAAGGATTCGTTACGCCAAATATCACAACCCTGATTTCCAGCAGTCACCGTATTTACACGGTGTATGAAAAAGAAACGCTCGGCGATGGCATATTCGACCAGGCGCCGGTCGCCCGCATTGCTGAAAAAGCAGCAAAAAAGTTTATCTGTTTCGACATGGCAGCTGCAGCCGACACAACGGGAAGCGTTATCAGTTCGGTCTTGTTGGGTGCGATCGCCGGCACGGGTGCGCTTCCATTTGAACGCGACGCGTACGAAGCGGCAATCCGGAGTTCGGGCAGGGCGGTCGAGGCCAATCTCAAAGGATTTGGCGCGGGATACGATCAGGCCGGGCGGAAATCAGCAACCGCTGATGCTGAGCCGGAGGGCGCGGTCCCGGCCGGCAAAAATGGCGAGGCACTCAAGGCACGGGTCGAGGCAGAACTGCCGGCTCAGGTCAGGAACATGGCATTGCACGGCGCGCTGCGTGCCCTCGATTACCAGGATGCCAAATACGCAAATTCCTACCTGGATCGCATCAAGGATATATCGTTAATCGAC
>Ga0255052_10001742_pt1 | contig 16161 bp, 25 predicted proteins | sample JV7_2_21_MG_FD_188632 | JGI IMG/M metagenome (GOLD analysis project Ga0255052, IMG submission 188632) | Seawater microbial communities from Jervis Inlet, British Columbia, Canada - JV7_2_21 | ecosystem: Environmental > Aquatic > Marine > Inlet | place: Canada: British Columbia | collected...
GTAGTTATTACTGGAACGCCGGGAGTCGGCAAAAGCACTGTTCTCCAGCGGGCGCTTGAAGAAATCACAGACAAATTTCGCATTCTAAACTTTGGCGATGCCATGCTAAATGTCGCCTTGGAGCGCGGTGTTGTAAAAGACCGCGATGAGATGCGCAGGCTTGACCCAGGCGTGCAAAAAGATATTCAGCGTATGGCCGCACGAAAGATTGCAGGAGCCGCGAAAACTGAAAACATCGTTGTCGACACCCATGCCATGATTAAAACGCCAAGCGGCTATCTGCCGGGCCTGCCAGTCTGGGTGCTGGAAGAACTTATGCCAAGTCTCATCGTTGTAGTTGAGGCGGATGCAGACGAGATATCAGGTCGTCGGTCGTCTGATGAGACGCGCAGTCGAGATGCTGAGCGCTCGGTTGAGATTTCTGAGCATCAGTTTTTAAACAAGGCGGCGGCTGTTTCCTACGCAGTTTTCAGTGGCGCAACCGTAGCAATCATTGAAAACCACAATGACGGGCTTTCCGAGGCTGCCCGCGATCTTGCCGCGGTGTTGAGGTAAAAAATTATGAGCATGTTCGATCCTTTCTACAGTATTTTTGACACCATATTTTATCCATTCTTTAACATCCTTCCAGACCCCCGCGTCTCATATATGGTGGGTGTTTTCGTTGTCTCCATAGTTATTGCGCTCATCACAACAGTTGCAACGTCAAAGTTTGTTGACCAAGAAGAGATGAAGGCAAACAAGGCGATGCTCAAGGCGTTTCAGGAAAAGATCAATAAAGCCCGTGAAAAAGGCGATGAAAAGAAGATAAAAAAGTTCACAAACGAGATGATGAGTGTTCAAAGCGAGGTGATGAAAGGCAGCTTCAAACCGCTCATGTACACAATGCCTCCAATCATCGTCGTTTTTCAATGGCTTCATCACTACTGGGAGTTAGAACTATTGTCGCAAACATTTATAACCGATGGGTCTAATTATCTGATTTCACTACCCTTCAGTCTCCCGAAATACGGAACAGAACTAGGCTGGCTGGGCTGGTACATACTATGTTCATTCATGACGTCAACAGCGATTAGAAAGATATTCAAAGTTCAGATGTGAGGTAAGATAAAATGGTTGCTCCAAGACTAAGATCAAGATCATATATCAAAAAGAAGTTAACAACGCCAGGCGGCAAAAAAACTGTTCACTATAAAAAGAAGGCTACAAGCTACGCCCGATGCGGGTCATGTAATCGTCTGCTTCTCGGTGTTCCGCGCACAAAGGTAGCTAAACTTCGTAAATCTCAGCGCGTGCCAAACAGGCCTTTTGGCGGAAATCTCTGCACACCCTGCACTCGAAGCCTAATCAAAGAACAGGCTAGAGGATAAGGCCATGATTCTTACCGTGGGCGGGCCGATAGGATCAGGCAAGACCACAGTAGCAAGCGCTGTTGCAAAGCGTTTTAACCTGCGTCACATCTCGGCGGGAGTTATCTTTCGGGAGATGGCGCGTCAAAAAGATCTGAGCCTTACGGATTTTTCAAAACTAGCTGAAACAGATAATTCATTTGACGAGCTAGTGGATGCGCGTCAGAAGGAACTTGCCAGCGAGGGAAATGCAATCGTTGACGGCAGGCTCTCAGGCAGATTCATCGATGGCGACATCAAAATATGGCTCACCGCACCATTCAAACTCCGCGCCCAGCGGGTTGCAAAAAGGGAGGAAGTAGACATCACCACGGCCAGAGCAGACATGCAGAAACGTGAGAAAAGCGAGGCCACAAGATACAAAAAGATATATAGCATAGATATTTATGACCTTTCACACTATGACGTGGTGCTCAACACCGCTCTCTGGAGTGCAGAAGGAGTTATAGAAATAATTGAAACATTGATTGAGGCGAGATTATGATAATGGAACCTGGAAGAGTATGTGTAAAACTGGCTGGAAGAGAAGCCGGAAAAAAGTGTGTAGTCGTTGAGGCCGCGGACAAGAACTTTGTCGTTGTACTCGGTGAAGGTGTGAGGAGGCGCAAATGCAACGTCACCCATCTTGAACCTACAAGTGAGACCCTCAAGATAAAGAAGAGCGCAAGCGACGCAGACATACTGAAAACTTTGAAATGAAAAACCCGCTTTATAAAAGGGTTGCAGACAAGCTCATAGTAAAAAACAAGGCTGCAACATCAAGTGATTTCGGACGTTATCCTGAGGCGCGGCCAATAGAAGAACACCTGCGATTCGGCGTAATAAACCTGGATAAACCTAAAGGCCCAACATCGCACGAGGCGGTTGCATGGGTGAAAAACATGCTAGGCGTCTCTAAAGCAGGGCACAGCGGTACACTCGACCCAGCAGTCTCAGGCGTGCTCCCAATCGCCCTCGCCTCCGCGACAAAAGCACTGGCACAGCTATTTGAATCCGGCAAAGAATATGTCTGCGTCATGCGGCTCCACGGAGAAGCGGAGAGCGAAAAGGTTATAAAGACCATCCGTAAGTTTCAAGGCGAAATATATCAGAGGCCCCCCGTAAAATCGGCAGTAAAACGCCAACTTCGAACAAGAAAGATATATTACATAGATGTAAAAGAGATAAGTGAAAGCAAGGTTCTCATGACCATCGGTTGTGAAGCAGGAACCTACATTCGAAAGCTCTGCCACGACATCGGCCTCTTCCTGGGCACAGGCGCCCACATGGAAGAACTCAGAAGGACTAAGGCAGGTCCTTTTGAAGAAGGGAATTCAGTATCCCTCCACGACGTAAAGGACGCATATCAGTTTCTGAAGGAAAACGGGCTTGAAGGCCCGCTTCGAGATGTGGTGCGCCCTGTTGAAACCGTGCTTGAGCACATCCCCAAGGTTGTGGTGCGCGATACTGCGGTTGACGCCATATGTCATGGCGCAGACCTCGCAATCCCTGGCATAAGCAAAATACATCCAAAGATAAAAGAAGGTGATCGAGTCGCCATCTGGACTCTGAAAAATGAGGTTGTAGCCCTTGGTGAAGCCCTCATGCCCACAGAAAAAATACTGGCAGAAGAATCCGGATTCGCGGTGAAAACCAAAAGAGTAATAATGGATGCAGGAACATACCCTCAAATCTGGAAGAGTCATGAACGTAATCTGCCGGGGTAGCCTAGCCCGGACAAAGGCGTCGGCCTTGAGACAAACATGTCCCAAAGGACTGAGGCAAGAAAGCCGGTGGAGCACCCGCTCCGCAAGGGTTCAAATCCCTTCCCCGGCGTTACAAATCCCCTTTGTGTAAAGGGTCTTTGTGAACCCAAAAATCCGAAATTTGCATTGCGCAAATTTCTCCACATATGGTAATAAAGGTCATAATATGAGTAAAAAAGAAGAAATAGTAGAAGAAGAATTCCAGCACCTTGTACGAGTTGGTGGAAGGGACATAAAAGGGCAGAAGAACGTAGTCCACGGACTCGCCCTAATCCGCGGAATCGGTCCCAGAACAGCAAGAATCGTGTGCACAGGTTCAAAAGTTGACTTCAAGAAAAAGATCGGCTATCTAAAAGACAGCGAGATTGCGGCAATAGAAGGAGAAATCAAAGCCCTTGAAAGCTCGCCTCCCTGGATTTTGAATAGGCAGAAAGACTATGCCACAGGCCGAAACAGACAGGTAACCGGTGCAGATCTCATGCTCAGCCTTAGAGACGATCTCAACAGGCTTCGAAAGATTCGGTCATATCGCGGTATCAGGCATGAGTCAGGTCTTCCAGTGCGCGGTCAGAGAACGAGATCCAGCTTTAGAAAGAACACAACTGTCGGCGTGAGCAGGAAGAGGACAAAGACCGGGCAGACTAAGACGGAGCGGTAAATATGGGTCAACCACGAAGAATTTCAAAAAAATATTCAACGCCAAAGCACCCTTGGAGGGCTGAGCGTATTGAAGAGGAGAGCAAGATTCAGAGAGAGTACGGTCTGAAAAATAAAAAGGAGATTTGGAAGGCTCATGGCAGTTTGCGTGCTGCTAGACAGCAGGCTAGGTCGCTTCTTGCGAAGACCACTTCTCAGGCTGAAGTTGAGCGAGATCAGCTTCTAGCGCGTCTAGTGCGCATTGGACTTATCAAGCCTGACGCGGGCATCGATGATATTCTCACACTTTCCACTAAAGATTTCCTTAACCGCAGGCTTCAAACCCTTGTCTATAAAAAAGGTTATGCATCGACAATCGGTCAGGCCCGTCAGTTCATCTCCCACGGTCATGTGACAATCAAGGGCAAAAAAGTTACTGCCCCCTCTTATCTTGTGAAGGCTGAGGAAGAAGGCCAGATAGCACTTACACGTGAGTTTGATTTTACATCTGCACCTGAGGAGGCTGAGTCAAGTGGCTAAAGATCTCTGGGCAGTAGCCCACATTTACGCGTCCTTTAATAATACTATTGTACATATTACCGATTCAACTGGTGCTGAGACCATCAGCAGGTGGTCTGGCGGCCGTGTTGTACGCGCTGACCGTGAGGAATCATCACCTTATGCAGCTATGAAGGCTGCTGCAGGCGCGGCTGAAGAAGCCAAAGAAAAAGGTGTTTTCGGTGTCCACATCAAGGTGCGGGCCCAGGGCGGTCATCGGTCGAAAAATCCGGGTCCAGGCGCGCAGGCTGCGATTCGCTCGCTTTCCAGATCAGGTCTAAAAATCGGCCGCATACAGGATGTAACGCCGCTGCCCCATGACGGCACTAAAAAACCTGGCGGTAGAAGAGGAAGGAGAATTTAGGATGGGTATTGAGATTATCGGTGAAAATGGCGGTAGCTTGAGCTTTGTGCTCTCTGATGCCAGTGTGAGTTTTGCAAACGCTATTCGCCGCACGGTTATCGGCGATGTACCTACTCTTGCAATTGAAGAGGTTGAGTTTTATGATAATACTTCTTCGCTTTATGATGAGATAATTGCCCACCGGTTGAGCATGGTCCCAATTGTCACCGATCTGAGCATTCTCAACTTTAAAGATGAATGTTCCTGTGAAGATGGGTGTCCAAGCTGTGAGCTTGAGCTGTCACTTAAGAAGAAAGGGCCTGGTATGATGCGCTCTGACGATCTCAAGTCGCTTAATAAAAATTTTACTCCTGTGCCCGGCGTGCTTATAGCTAAGCTTGGTAAAACGCAGGAGATCGATCTCAAGGCTACAGCGGTTTTGGGGCGGGGCATTGATAACACTCGGTGGCAACCGGCTGTGATAGGCTACAAATATTATCCTCTTATCAGTATTTCTGATGAATGTACCAGCTGCGGCGATTGTGTGGAGGCTTGTCCTCGCAGCGTGCTTGAGCTGAAAGCAGATAAGCTTGAAGTTGCACGTGAAAGAGACTGTATTCTCTGCCGCGCATGCGCTGAAGTCTGCGAGCAGGGCGCGATAAAAATCGATGGCGACGAGCACAAATTTATATATGAGTTAGAGACTACGGGTAGCCTTAAGCCAAGAGAAGTGCTCTCAAAGGCGCTGGACATACTTAAAGAAAAGGCAGAAGAGCTTTCCTCAAAGGTATAATATTTAGCGGGGGTAGCCAAGTCCGGTCAAAGGCGCAAGGTTGAGGGCCTTGTCTCATAGGAGTCCGAGGGTTCGAATCCCTTCCCCCGCACTGGGAAAACCCAAAGAACCCGAGTTTTGCAGGGGCAAAACTCTCCATGTATAGTAAATAGGTGAATTGAAATGAAGAGAAAAAGCGCGTCAACAAATGACGAGTTGATAAATTTAATTGCAAGTCTAAGAAAGGCTGGAAGAGATGAAGGTTCGCCTATCTGGAACGATCTGGCAGCTAGGCTGGCATCCTCTCGAAAAAACAGGGCAGAGGTTAATGTGAGCAGGATTAACAGGTATTCAAAGGCTGATGACGTTATCGTTGTTGCAGGCAAGGTCCTAGGCTCTGGGGCGATTGGGCATGGTGTCACGGTTGCGGCGCTGTCTGTTTCAGGTTCAGCCAAGGGCAAGATCACTTCTGCAGGCGGAAAAGTCATCGGATTTGACGAATTACTTAAAATGAACCCAGAGGGTAAAAGCATCCGGGTTATGGAGGGTGTATGAAGATTATAGACGCAACTGACACTATCATGGGCCGTCTTGCAAGCTATGCTGCAAAAGAGCTTATGAACGGCGAGAATGTTGTTATCATTAACGCTGAAAAATGCATTATCTCAGGCTCGAAGGATGTGGTCTTTGAAAAATACGCTCACCGAAGGGAGAGGCGTAGTATCATCAATCCGCTGCGGTTTGGTCCAAAGTATCCAAGGCGTCCAGACGGTATTTTAAGGCGCTCGGTTCGTGGCATGCTTCCGTGGAAGAAGGCCACAGGAAAAGCGGTTTACAAGAATCTTCGTGTTTATATCGGCAGACCTGCTGAGTTTAAGCAGGAGGGCAAAGCAATATTGCTTCCCGAGGCAAACCTTAAAAAGCTCAAGGTTCCAAGATACGTTACTTTAAACGAGTTGAGCAGGCATTTAGGCGCAAGTTTTGAGGCATAGAATTATGAAACACACATTATCAACTGGTAAGAGAAAGACAGCGATTGCGAAAGCGGTTATCAAAAAAGGACGGGGCAGGGTCAGAATCAACAGAACACCCCTTGAAATCTATGAGCCAGAGCTTGCACGGCTTAAGATATTTGAGCCTCTACAGCTATCTGGGCTGCAGGATAAGGTTGACATCAATGTCACAGTTAACGGCGGCGGTGTTATGGGCCAGGCTGAGGCTGTGCGAACTGCTATCGGCAAGGTTTTAATCGATTATTCGAATGACAAAGAACTTCGGGACACGTTCTATGAATATGATAGGACGCTTGTGAAAAACGACCCGCGCAGAAAAGAGCCGAAAAAATACGGCGGCCGTGGTGCTCGTGCGAAAAAGCAGAAATCATACAGGTGATTCAAGGTGATAATTCCTATCCGGTGTTTTAGCTGCGGAGGCTTGGTTGCTGACAAGTACGAGGCATTTCTTGAGCGCAAGGAGACTGAGGATCCAAAAGAGGTCCTCAACTCGCTGGGCGTGAAGAGATATTGCTGCAGGCGGATGATTCTGAGCAATGCAGATCTAATCGACGAGGTAATTGAATTCGATGAGAAAAGCCTTAAATTTCAATAGGGGCTGTAGGGTAGCTTGGCCCATCCTCGGAGACTGGGGGTCTTTGGACCTGAGTTCAAATCTCAGCAGCCCCATCACATTAAGAGAGTGTTAATATGAAGCTTACGCGATTCGAAAGAGCAAAGATAATCGGTTCCCGTGCACTGCAGATTTCAATGGGCGCGCCAATATTGATAAAACTGGCGGGCGATATAATGGACCCTATTGAGATCGCTATTCGCGAGATGAAATCTGATGTTGTGCCAATAACTGTGCGCAGAAGCCTTCCAAAGAAGAGGGAGGTTCCACCGCTTCCAAAAGGAGAGAGTGGATGAGTTCAACCATCATTGAAAGCATACATGCCCGAAAAATCCTGGACAGCCGGGGCAGGTGGACTATTGAAGTTGATGTCTACACCTGCGGCGGTTTTGGCAGTGCCGCGGCTCCGAGCGGGGCGAGCACTGGCGAGCATGAAGTTGTGTCTTTCCCTGATGGTGATGTTGAAAAATCTCTTATCGAGCTTGAGGAGGTTGTTATACCTGAGCTTGAGTTTTGGGATGCTGCGAGCCAAGACCTGATTGATACTCTTCTCAAAGAGGTTGATGGGACTCCAGACTTTTCAAATATCGGCGGCAACGCTGCAACAGCGGTTTCAATGGCATGCGCAAAGGCTGCAGCAAACTCCTGCGGTATGCCGCTTTATCTCTATCTCGGCGGGAGCATGGCACCCTATGCGCTTCCCCATCCGCTTGGAAACATTATCGGCGGCGGCGCACATGCAAAGGGCACGGATATTCAGGAGTTTCTGGCGATTCCAATCGGTGCTGAAGATATTGAGTCCGCTCTGGCAACAAACATCGCGGTTCACAGCCGTGTGAAGGATAAGCTCAAGGCTGCGAGTAAGCTTGCAGGCCGCGGCGACGAGGGTGCATGGGTTGCAGACCTTGAAAATGAAGAAGCCCTTAAGATGCTCAAAAGTTCATGTGAAGAGGTTACAGGCGAGACCGGCGTTGATGTGCGGCCCTGTCTTGATGTTGCAGCATCTGAGATGTGGGATGAGAAAAAGCAGAAATACCTGTTTAAACGCGACGGCCGCGAGCTGAGCCGAGCAGAGCACATCGAGTATATTCAAAAGCTAATCGATGAATACGGGCTTTATTATGTTGAAGATCCTTTGGAGGAAAACGATTTCGATGGATTTGCGGCTCTTCGAAAAGATGCGCTCATCTGCGGCGACGACCTTTATACCACAAATGTAGGGCGAATCGATGAGGGGATTAAAAGGGGTTCAACCAACGCTGTTCTAATCAAAGTCAATCAGATTGGAACGCTTACTGACACTTATCATGCGGTGAAGGCTGCACAGGGCAGCGGCCAGACACCTGTAATGTCGCATCGCTCCGGCGAAACAACGGATGAAACTATCGCCCATCTTGCTGTGGGCTTTGGTTGCCCTGTTATCAAGACTGGTGCTATTGGCGGCGAGCGGATAGCTAAATTAAATGAACTACTGCGGATTGCTGAAGAGCTTGGTCCAGAGCGGGCTAAGATGGCAGTACCGCCACTATAATAGGAGGAAAGATTGAAATGGATGATTTAATTACAACTCTTGACGATTACCTTGCAGCGGGAATTCACATTGGAACACTACAGAAAACTGCTGATATGAAGCCTTATATCTACAAGGTTCGAACCGACGGACTCTATATACTTGATATTAAGACGACTGATGATCATATCAGGTCTGCTGCCAAGTTTTTGGCAAAATTCCCAAAGGACAAAGTGCTTGTTGTATCTAGGCGCCAGTATGGTCAGAAGCCGATTTCCGATTTTGCAAAGTTAACTGGTTCAGTTGCTATTTCAGGCAGGTTTGTGCCTGGCACGATGACGAATCCGAATTATCGTGGTTTTCTTGAGCCTGAGGTAATTATTGTTACTGATCCGCGCGGCGATGAACAGGCGCTTAAAGAGGCAAGCGATCTCGGCGTGCCAACAGTTGCGCTATGTGACACTGACAATCTTGCAAGCGGCGTTGACATTGTGATACCCACAAACAACAAGGGTAAAAAAGCGCTTTCAACAGTGTACTGGCTTCTTGCAAAAGAGCTGCTTCGGGAAAGAGGGGAACTAGATGAGGAGAAATTTCCTCCGCTCCAGGATTTCCTGGAAGAATAGTTAGCGTTTATGATTCGAAGCCCCTATGTTGCGGGCCAGTTTTATGAGTTGGACCCTGAGAGGCTGAAACAGCAGATTAGGGGTTCTTTTCTTCACACTCTCGGTCCAGGCGAGCTTCCAACACCAGGGGAAATAAGTGAAAGAGATATTGTTGCATGTATTTCGCCGCACGCCGGATATATGTATTCAGGGGCATGCGCAGCCCATGTTTACAGCGCGCTTAGCCGACAGAAAAAACCAGAAAAAATTGTTATTTTAGGCACTAATCACACAGGTATTGGAGGGATTTCATCCTCTTTTGAAGATTGGGCGATGCCGCTTGGAGTTGCCAAAGTTGATCGAGAGGCTGTGAAAACGCTGGGACTTGAGGTAAATGAGCATGCCCACAGATTTGAGCATTCGATTGAGGTTCAGCTCCCGTTTCTCAAATATATCTGGGGTGATTTTGAATTTGTTCCAATCACAGTTTCACCGATGCCGAGTGCGCGTGATGATTTAGAGGAGCGAATCGCCGGGCTTGGAGGTGATGTTCTTGTAATTGCGAGCAGTGATTTCACGCATTACGGGCCAAACTATGGATTCATGCCTTTTACAGATAATCCAAAAGAGCGTCTGCGAGAGCTTGACATGGGCGCGATTAATAAAATCCTTGACTTAGATGAAACCGGGTTTAATGATTACATCGCCCGAACGGGTGCAACAATCTGCGGAGCCGCGCCAATCACAGCAGCCATTAAAACAGCGAAAAAGCTCGGCGCAAAAACAGGGGAGCTATTAAAATACACAACCAGCGGCGACATAGTCGGAGACTATTCATCTGCTGTAGCCTATGCAGCGATAGTTTTTCGAAAGTGAATAAATTTATTTCAATTTATTTTCTCAGCGCTAATTGAAACTTGATCGTATTCCCAAATTTCAACGTCAATTGGTATCAGGTGACTATAAGTTCTTAGATAATACTGTGCCAATGTTTCATCACGTTTTTCACTATAATCCTTCAAAACAATAAATATTTTTCGATAATCTGGGGGAGACATAAAAAAATAATACATAGCTTCATTCCAAACTGTTAATTTGGCGCTAGGGACATTATCACCCGTTGTCCATTTGTGTGATTTGCATTCAACAATGACTTTTTGTTTTAAATTGCCCAAATCAAAAGAATGATTCTTTTTGTCATTACTAATTCCAACTGGTAAATCTAAGTTTTCTTTTAAGATTAAACCTAATGTTTCGAAATACTTTTTCGTGGCATTTTCAAAATCTCTCCCAACATGAGCGTTGCTAAGGGAACCTTCTCTTTGAAAATTATTCATTATTTTCTCTTGATTGTGAGAGTATTTATTATCTTTCATAATGAATTGATGAACTTCGTAACTTCACTTTTACAGTCACAAGATATAAATGTAAATGCTTCTAATTCAGCGTTATGGTTACTGCTTCTGCGCCTGGGAAAGTAATCCTTTTCGGCGAGCATGCTGTTGTCTACGGGGAACCCGCGATAGCCGCTGCGATAAATAGGAGGATATTTGTTTCCGCAGAAAAACGCAGCGACGATGAAATCCGGATTACATCCGGCCATGAGATGGAAGGTGGTTATCCCTATGTTACGGCTGCTGTTGAACTGACATTTGAATATCTGGGCAGGCGCAGTGGACTCGATATAAACATTAAATCTGAGTTTCCACCGGCATCAGGACTTGGGTCGTCGGCTGCTGTGTCGGTTGCAACGATTCTAGCTACGGCAACTCTTCTCGGCGGCGAGATTGGGAAAAAGGATTTGGCGCGGCTTGGGCATCAGGTTGAGAAGCGTGTGCAAGGTGCTGCTTCAATCACTGATTCTTCGGTTACAACCTTTGGCGGTGTGCTATTCATTAAACCTGGTCTTGAAGTGGTTGAGCGGATTGATTCTGAGTCTCTGCCGCTTGTAGTAGGATACACCGGTGTAGGCGGCTCTACAAAGGAGCAGGTGGAAAAAGTGCGGGTGCTTCGAGAATGCTACACTGATGTGGTGGACCCGATTATCCATACAATATGCGGTGTTTCCCTTGCCGCGAAAAAAGCCCTGCAAAATGGAGATGATATCGGCGGGCTTATGAACCTCAATCACGGTCTGCTTGAATCGCTTGGCGTGGGCACGGATTTGCTTTCTAAATATGTTTATCTTGCGAGGGATGCAGGGGCGCTTGGCGCCAAGATTACTGGTGCAGGCGGCGGTGGTTGCATGGTTGCCTACGCGCCAGGTCGGCAGGATGAAGTTGCCAAGGCTTTGTCTGATGTGGGCGGGCTTGCCATGAAGGTTTCCGTTGAGTCTGTGGGCGCGCGAATAGAGCAGGGCTAATCTTTTAATAGTTTTGTTTGTTTATCCCTTGTTTATGCAGAGTTTTTTTGGCGTGAAAATCAATGCTTGCAGCGGTGTCTATGAGCCCGCTGAAGATTCTCTCCTTTTAGCTGAGAACCTGGATGTGAAGCCTGGTTCTACTGTTTTAGATGTGGGATGTGGCTCCGGTTTTCTGGGGCTTGTTGCTGCGAGGACTGCGGGCACTGTGATTTCAGTGGACATCAACTCCCGGGCGGTTGAATGCACAGGGCAAAACGCAAGGCTCAACAGCGCAACAAATCTGGAGGCTCGAAAAAGCGATCTCTTCTCAAATGTAACTGAAACGTTTGATCTCATCATTTTCAATCCGCCCTATCTTCCCACAGAAGAGGGCGAGCCCAGCGATGAAATGTCTCTTGCATGGGACGGTGGCAGGAGTGGGCGCGAGGTTATCGACCGATTTTTAGCGGGTGTTTCAGGACATTTAAATCCTGGCGGGCGGGTTGTCACATTGGGCTCGTCGCTGAGTGACTATGGGAAGACGATTTCAGTTTTATATGATTTGGGTTTTCAGGTTTCCATTGCAGCCCGCCTTCTGCTGGACTTTGAGGAGCTTGTTGTGATAAGCGGAATTTATGATTTTTAACATGGCCTCCAAGGGTTGTCTTTGATATTTTGGTGCAATGTTTTTTAGAAAAAGCGTTGCTGCGATAATTTGGTTAATAATCCAAATCAACTTCCACTTTTATGTGAATAAATCTATTTCCAAACCTTTTTATACCACTGGGATGTTATGAATGTTACCAATTTTATTGGGGTTGGTTAAAGGTTTTAATCAGGAGGATGTGTAATGACTATCGAACGTCTTGAAAACGAAAAACAAATGGATTCAACAGACCTCGCACTCTTTGTAAGGGTGTCGAAGGGGGATGTGGTAAAGTGGAGCCGCCAAAGCATTGTTGACGCGCTGCTGCGGGAAACACAGATATCGCCTGAGATGGCAGATAAGGTGAGCCTTGAAGCAGAAAACGCGATAATCGCATCAAAAATCAAGTTCATAACAGCACCGCTCATCCGGGAAGTGGTGAACGACAAACTTGTTCACCATGGCCTCGAAGAAGAACGCAAACAACACACAAGGCTCGGTCTCCCTATATTCGACGTGGACCAGATAATCAGAAGTCATAACAAGGAAAATGCAAACGTCCCCCACGGGCCGGAAGCAACAAACCTCAGCCTAGCTGAAGCTATCAAAAAACAGCACGCACTCCTCAAAGTATTCTCACCCGACGTCTCACTCGCCCATGAAAGCGGTGACTTCCACCTCCACGACCTCGGCATGATCGACCGACCCTACTGCTCTGGAAACAGCCTGGAATATATTAAGAAATATGGGCTCAACCTTCCAAACGCACTCTCCATCGCAAAGCCTGCAAAACACCCTGAAGTCTTGATCGGGCAGATGATAAAGTTCTCAGCTGCATTGCAGGGCACATTTGCCGGAGCCATCGGCTGGGATGCGGTCAACCTATTTCTCGCACCCTACCTCACAGGCATAGACGACAAGCGAATGGAACAGCTCGCACAGATCCTTGTCTTTGAATACGCCCAGCAGGCGGTTGCCAGAGGCGGGCAAAGCATATTTTCAGACCTCAACTTGTATTGGGAGGTGCCAAAGCACTTTGCTGATGTTCCTGCAATCGGCCCCGGCGGCAAGTTCACAGGAAATGTATATGAAGACTATATCGGCGAGTCCCAGAGGTTTGTGCAGGCCCTTCTCAAAGTCTATCGTCAGGGTGACGCCTATGGGCGGCCGTTTTTCTTCCCAAAGCCTCAGATACATATTTCTGAAAAACTATTCAAAACCGAGGGCTACGAAGACTTTCTCACACAGGTCGCCGAGGTCTCAAGCGAGATGGGCAACCCCTACTACGTGTTTGACCGCGGCGACACAGCCAAGATTTCTGAGTGCTGCCGGCTTGCGTTCAAACTTGAGGAATCAGACTTAAACGATGCTAAAACACCGTGGAAGATGCGCTACTCAGCGATGCAAAACATCACATTCAACCTGCCCCGCATAGCCTATGAGGCGAATGGAAACGACACAATTCTATTCGAGCTTCTGCGCCGCAAAATGGAGCAGGCTGTAAAAGGACATGTAGAGAAGAAACGCTTTATCACAAGCCTGCTCAACATGGGGAACAGTGGGCCGCTGGGATTGCTTACAATGGACACAGACGGCGAAGCCTACTATCGGCTTTACAAAGCGTCATTTTTGTTTGGCATGGTAGGATTGAACGAGATGGTCCAATACCACATAGGTAGCGAGCTTCATGAAAGCCGTGACGCCTTTAAGTTCGGACTCAAAGTGATTGCATTTATGAATAAGATGTGCGCGGAGATGAGCAAGCGACTCGACATGAAATTTGTCCTTGAGCAGACGCCTGCTGAGTCCACCGCTTATCGCATGGCCATGCTTGATCTTGAGCACTACCCCAATCAGGCTCGTCAGACTGTGAAAGGGGATCTCGCGACTAATGAGGTCTACTACACGAACTCAACCTATCTGAATGTGGGCAGCCATATAAGCCCGATCGAGCGTGTGAAAAAAGAAGGCATGTTTCATCCGCTCATCGAAGCCGGGTCGCTCACCCACATTTGGCTCGGCGAGTCACGGCCGAGTCCTGAGTCAATCGCAAACTTCGTTGTTAAAACATTCAAACACACAACAAACGATCAGATCGCATTCAGCCCAGAGTTTACAAGCTGTCTGGACTGCGGGAAGAACAGCTAAATTGGAGGTGAAGTAAGTATGATAGATAACATAGAAGCCCGCAAAAATGCTCTCTTAAAGGCTGATGGTCCTCCAAAGAAGCCTCGGGGTAAGGGTTGGCATGGTGATTGTCAACGTCATAGTGATGCTCGTAAGTATGGTAGTGCAGATACTCCGGCAAAGAGAAAAAACAGAATCCCTCTACAAACAGCATTGCGAAACGAAATAAATGGCATCCTAAAGAAGAACTTTGGTACAGTTAAACATGCTATTCGAAGAGTCATCGAAAAGTTTAGACTTACAAAGAATTCTGACAGATATATGAAAAGGCTTGCTGCAAGACACGTTGTAAAACTATTAATTACTGGAGGGGTTCCAATTCCTACAGTTCCTATAGTAGAGGACATAACTGAAGATATAATTTTTGAATCAATCGAAAGAGTGTTATGAAAACTTGGAGGTGAAAAATATGGAAGGAGCAACAGTCAGAGGAATACATGAAGAGTGTCCGAACTGCGGATCAACAAATGTTGAGCACATGACCCGTGTTACCGGATTTTTTTCAAAAGTCGGAAGCTGGAACAAGGGAAAACTAGCCGAGCTAAAGGACCGGTACAGAAGCCGCAATTTCAACTGGGTGGAAGTATGAAAATACAGCTCTTCACCCAGCGGGAGTGCGCTAAATGCCCGCCTGCAAAGGAGATTGTAAACCAGTTGAACAGCGAGCACGGAATCGAAACGGTTGAGTTCGACGTGGAAACAGTTGACGGCATGGCAGAAGCAGCCTACTACGGGATCATGAGCACGCCTTCAGTTGTGCTTGTGGACGGCGTTGGAGACGAGATAATCTCCTGGCGCGGCGTGTCACCGGATAAGAGTAAAATCCTAAGCCTCCTTTCCGAAAACCAATGATACCAAGTGCGAATAAAAAGATACTCTCAAGCTACAAAACCATAGCCGTTGTAGGGCTTTCAAAAAACCCTGGTAAAGACAGCCACAAGGTTTCATCCTACATGCAGACTGCGGGATACCGGATAATTCCGGTCAACCCCACGTCTGATGAGATACTTGGTGAAAAAGTCTACAAAAACCTGGGCGAAATCCCGGAGCCAGTAGATGTTGTTAACATCTTTCGTCCCTCTGCCGAAGTGGGGGCGATTGTTGATGCGGCAGTTGCAATCAATGCGAAAGCGGTTTGGATGCAGCTTGGAATATTTGACGAGGAGGCAGCAAAGCGCGCGGCTGAGGCAGGGCTTGACGTAGTTTCAGATTGGTGCATCATGACTGAGCACATGCGCCTTAAACAGTGGACAGAATGAATATTCGCGGTTTTGTTGACACGAGTTTTGTGGACTGGGACAAAAAGGTCTCTGCTGTAGTTTTCACTGCCGGCTGCAACCTGCGCTGCACATTCTGCTATAACTTCGGGCTTGTCTTGCATCCTGAGAAGTTTGACGAGATTCCTGAGGATTTCATCTTCAACTTTCTGGAGGAGAACTCGGATTTTCTTGATGGCGTTTGCATCACAGGGGGCGAGCCTACGCTTCAGCCTGATCTTGAGGATTTCATCAAAAAAGTCAGAGCCCTTGGTCTGAACATTAAGCTTGATTCTAACGGTACACACCCTCAACTTCTTGCGAAGTTGATAGACCAAGGTCTAATTGATTACATTGCAATGGATGTGAAAGCACCGCTAGAGGCAGAGCAGTATTCAAAACTTGCAGGCGTAAACTTGAACGGCTCGATTGGTGATATTGAAAAATCAATTCAAATTATCAAAAATAGCGGTGTTGAACATGAGTTTCGTACAACTGTTGTGCCCGGCGTTCACACAAAGGATGAC